>JGI24890J29729_1000934_pt1 | contig 15244 bp, 9 predicted proteins | sample FreactcultureFD7_FD_29729 | JGI IMG/M metagenome (IMG submission 29729)
AAAATAACTAAATTATTCAGCCCATTAGTTTCAATAAAAAGACATTAGTTATAAAAATTACAACTTCTTAAAAAATATATTAACAGGTTAAAGTTGTATATATGTCATCGAATTATCATTGACACAATAAAGTTCTTATGCTAGTCTGTATGCAGTAAGACAGAAAACAAAAAATCTTACTAAAACGAGCTTCAGCCGCCTCTGCGGGGAGTCACGGATCTCGCCCTCTCGTACTAATGAGAGAGCGGTCAGTCAGATGTTCTGGGAAATAGGTAAGCGCCATAAAATAATATATTAATGGGCGGTTTTACCTCCCAGAGCTCTAAGTTTTTATTAATTTAATTTACCCACTCAAGGTGGGTTTTTGTATTTGTTGTACAATGGTTATGATGCGTTACTTATTAAGTTTTTTAGCAATCTTGTTGCTTGGTCTGTCGTTGCTCTTTTCTTTGACTTCTCCAGTAAATGCCAATCTAGTTATTTTCTTATTGATATTCTTCATGCTCTACCTCGTTTTCTTAGATTTATTTATTATTGTTTCCTGGATATCAACCGAACACAAAGATTACAAAAAGCTACTTTTCGTTTCAGTTGTTTTAGCGTTTGCTCCTACTTTTTTCGTAGGACTATCGACTCTTTCGAACCTAAATTTAATGGATGTCGTTTTGTCTTTGGGAATCCCAGCAGTGGTTGCTTGGTATGGTCTTAGGAGCAGCTATTTTAAATAGCTTTTTTAAAGGTTCTTGTGTCTTGGTATTTTTGCTATAATTTATCTAATGGATCAAATGCTACCACTACCATCACAGGAATTACCTAATCCGAATAAGATTGAGGCGAAGCATGCATCAGGGACGGAGGAGTATCATGTTCCTGTTCCAGAAATTATTAAGCAAAATGACAGTCAAGAAAGAGTAAGTCAGGCTTCAACGGCCGTCGCTAAGGCTACTGATGATGCGACTGTTGTTGCCACAGATGATGATGACCAGACTTCATCTATTCCAGCTCCCGTTAACGATGACTTCACGGCATCAAACCCCACCCTAGCAAATGATGACAATCTGATTGAAAAAGAATGGGTGCATAGTGCCAAAAAAATCGTTCAAGAAACAAAACATGACCCACAGGAACAAGCAACGAAGATAAATTATTTTAAGAGAGACTATATTAAAAAAAGATTTGGGAAAGATATCAAGCTTCCCGAGGAATCTTCTCGGTAGGTAAGTAATGTCATCAGCGCTACCAATTTTACTTTTAATAATTATCATAGTCTTATTTGCGTTAGCCTTTTTTCTATTTTGGAGAACAAGAAAACTTCTTAGAGAAGCAAAAAACTATGAACGCGGGCTCAAGATGGTACCACTGCTCATTCATCTTCCGCCAGTAAGCGAAGATGTTGTGACCGAAGGTAGGGACGCTCGAGATATTGCTGATGAAAATATCTCCAAAGCTGAAGTACTGTATAACATTATTGCAAGTATTACGCAGAAAGGTTTTAAGAGTAAGTTTTACGGACAGCGACATATAAGCCTAGAAATAGTCGCCGATAAAGGGTTTGTATATTTTTATGCAGCTGTTCCCGTTTCTCTTGTAGCAATTATAGAACAAGCAATTAACAGCGCCTATCCAAACAGCCTTATTGAAGAAGTGGCTGAACACAATATATTTAATCCAGTCGGAAAGATTACTGGAACGGTCGGTGGAGAAATGGTGCTCAAGGATCAGTTTATTTTTCCGATTGCTACCTATCAAGATATGAAAAGGGATGCGCTACAGTCATTATTGAATTCGTTTGCTAATCTCGGTGAGCAGGATGGTGCTGGAGTTCAGATTCTTATTCGTCCAGCAAGTGATAAATGGACGAAATTTGCAAAAGAGGAAGGGAAAAGAATCAGAGAAGGTAAAAGTACGAAACGAGGGGCTGAACTCTTCCTCTGGTTTCTTAAGCAGGCTTTCATTGCACCAGTAAAACCGCCTGAAGCAAAAGATAAAGAAATAGGAGAGAAAGAAAATAAGGCCGTATCGGGCCTCGATCAGTCTCTTGCAGATGCCGTTGATGAAAAGACAAAGCACGCCGGTTATGAAGTGTTAATTCGCGTCATAGCTTCATCAAACGTTGCTCAAAGATCCCAATCTATCCTTAGTAACATAACAGCAACATTCTCACTTTTTGACGCACCAGGAAAAAATGGTTTTAAATTCTTGCCAGCAAAGGATACTGAGAGTTTCGTTACTTCATATATTTTGCGCTTCTTCCCTCCTGAAAAGAACTCAAATATATTAAATACCGTAGAATTAGCAAGTATTTATCATTTTCCTGATGCGACAAACACTCCTACAACTCAGCTTGATAGGCAACAGTCAAAACAGGCTGATGGTCCTCGGAATGTAAGCGAAGAAGGTTTGTTGCTCGGATATAACGTATTTAGGGGTGTTAAGAAGCATATAAAACTCAGCGAACTAGATCGAAGACGACATACCTACATTATTGGAGAAACCGGTACGGGAAAAACAACTTTCTTAGATAATCTAGCCGTACAAGACATGATTGAGGGGAGGGGCTTTGCTTTCGTTGATCCACACGGAGACGTTGTAGAGGAACTACTTGGAATGGTTCCTAAAGAGAGAACCGAAGACGTTATTTATTTCAATCCAAGCGATATGGATTTCCCGTTCGGCTTAAATCTTTTTGATTTTAAGCGTGAAGAGGAAAAAGACTTTTTGATCCAAGAGACTATAAACATTTTGTATTCGCTTTATGACCCAAATCGACAAGGTATGATTGGTGCTCGTTTCGAACAAATATTTAGAAATGCAGCACTGCTTTTGATGTCAGACCCCCAGGGAGGGAGCTTTATAGATATACCAAAAGTGCTTGTTGATAGCGATTTCATGAAATCTAAGCTGAAATACGTAAATGATCAAAACCTTCTCGATTATTGGACAAAAGAATGGCCAGCATCTCAGCGATCCAATGATGCAGGTGAAGTAACGAGTTGGGTAGCGAGTAAATTCGGCGCCTTTCTCTCAAACACTATGATGAGAAACATTATTGGGCAGACTGAAAGCTCATTCGACCTTAGGGAAATTATGGATCAAAAGAAGATCCTGCTTGTAAATCTTAGTAAAGGACTTACGGGAGAATTGAACGCTAAATTACTCGGAATGATATTCGTTATGAAATTTCAAGCTGCAGCCATGAGTCGAGCTGATACCCCAGAGGAAGAAAGAGAAGATTTTTGTCTCTATGTTGACGAGTTCCAGAACTTCTCAACTGATTCATTCGCATCAATTTTAAGTGAGGCTAGGAAATATCGGCTCAATCTTATTGTCGCTAATCAATATATTGGTCAGCTATCGGATGAAATTAGGGATGCAGTGCTTGGGAATGTTGGAACAGCAATTGCATTCCGCGTCGGTAATGCATCCGCTGAAGTAATGGCAAAATATATGAACCCAGTATTCGATGAGACAGACTTACGACAGATTCCAAATTACAATGTTGCGATTCGAATGCTTATAAATGGCACTCCAACGCAACCGTTTAGCATGGAGCTGCTCCCAAGGCTTAGTAATATAAATAAACAACTTGCAACGGCGCTTAAACAACTCTCTGCCGCTAAATACGGGAAGCCAAAGGCACAGGTAGAAGCAGATATTTTCAAACGACTTGCTTCTACTCCTGCTGCGCAAACTACTCCAGGACAGGGATCACCCCCTTCGTTTGGCTCAGCTAGGTCCCCTCAAGCACCTGGATTAAAGAAGCAAGCGGCGCAGTCTTCATTTTTGGATGAATGGCTTGCTAAGAGAAAAGTAGCATCTCAGCAGCCAATAAATCCAGTGATGCCTTCCTCGCCATTGATAACTTCTGCTCCAGCTCCTGCTATAAATCCTATGACCCCTCAAGCGATTGCGACTGTACCGCCACAAGAGGCATCAGTAGTTGAAACTGTTCAACCGGCTGATCCAGCCAAGGAGGACGGTCTTTTCGAGCATGGAGAGACAGTCCATCTGAATAAAAAAGCCGATCAGCCACCTAAAGAAACTGTTTAGTTATGGATAAGATAGGCCCAACGCTACTTTTAAATTTTGTTCAGGCAGGATTTCCGTCTCCCGGCGAGGAACTTGATACCACTCCTCTTGATACAAATAATTTATTGATTCGAAACCCAGCCGCCACATTTTTCATGAGAGTCACCGGTAGCTCGATGCATGATGCTGGCATCTATGAAGGAGATATTGTGGTTGTTGATCGATCTATCGAACCACGGAATAACGATGTAGTAGTAGCGGTACTTAATGAAGCTTACACGCTCAAGCGATTTGGGCTCGTTATGGGCGAACCCCATCTTTTTTCAGAGAGTAAGACTCACGGAGAGATTAAGATTGAATCAGATGATGAACTTCGTATATGGGGAGTCGTCACCTTTATTTTGCGCTCTTTGCGTAAAACTATATAGAATAGCTCTATGGTAGTTTTGATTGATTGCGATAATTTTTTTGCTTCTTGTGAGCGTGTTATGCAACCAAAATACGCAAAAAGACCGGTGGTGGTGCTATCAAATAATGATGGTTGCGTCATTGCGCGCTCTAATGAAGCTAAGGCCGCTGGCATCACAATGGGCCAGCCCTATTTTATGTGCAGTGAACTGCTTGAGAAAATAGGTGCAGGAATTTTTTCTGCTAATTTTCTCCTTTATAGACATTTTGCGAAGCGCTTGCAAGGTATCTTTCAAAGCTTACCTGCGCAATCTATAGACATTTATTCCATTGATGAATCGTTTATTGAATTTAAGGACGAACAGATTACAGATCCCATTGTATGGGGTACTACTCTTAGGAAATTAATTCTTGACTGGACAGGTATTCCCGTCAGCATAGGGATTGCTCCATCAAGGGCACTTGCCAAGGTTGCGACGCGTATGGCTAAAAAAAGTCCAAACGGTATTGGGGTACTTAAAAGAGATGATCGCCATTCTGAATTATTTTTAAAGTCTACAGACATAGCTGATGTATGGGGGATTGGAAGAAGATTAGCGCCAAAGTTTAAGATGCTCGGCATTTCTACTGCTTGGGATCTGACACAAATCGAGGCAAGTAGTCCAATAATGAAAATTATTGATAAACCTATGAAGGAATTGATATTTCAATTAAAGGGATGGAATGTGGCGCCTCAAGAGACGAAGGTTCGTCAATCGGTACGCCGAAGCAGAGCTTTTAGCTACAGCGTGAACGATAATGAGGGAATCAGATCATCTTTGGTTGATTTTAGTGCACAGGTAGCAGCAAAATTGCGTGACAAAAAACTTTATACGAACCAATTAAAATTAGCGGTATACAAAAAAGTACCGCATTCAATAAGAGGAACGGGTAAATATTACGAAGAAACTTTTGATTGGACGAATGATGTATTTATTTTCTCCCAAGTTGCCGAGAGAGCTGTAAAAAAACTCTTTGTAGCAGGCGAAAGCTACACGAGAGCAATGGTGTATTGTGACAACTTAAGAATGGATCAACAACTCAGTATTGGGCACGATCATGACGAAGCACTTAAAAAGAGCAGTCTACTCGATGCGATTTATGAGCTCGAGAGCCTCTACGGGGCTGCAGGGCCGCAGATTGCAACAAAACTGTTAAGTTCTAGGTGGAAAGGAAAAAAGCAGCTAGAAAGTCCTTACAATCATGCTGCCTGGAATAAACTTCCGCCCGTTCAAGCAGGGTAGCGTCTTTCAATGACAGGGTTAATTCTTTTTCAAAAGCATATAGTTGTAAAAAGTGAGCATATAGTTGTGAAATTACTTATTTCCTCTTATAATAATAAGTAGTAATAACATAGGTGAAGTAGAGGGTATGGTTAAACAAAAAACGGGTGCAGCCAGCTACGATGCTGATCAGATTCAAGTACTAGAAGGATTAGAGCCAGTCCGAAAACGTCCGGGTATGTATATCGGAAGCACTGGCCGAGAAGGCTTGCATCATCTTATTAAAGAAATAGCTGATAATTCTATTGACGAAGCCATTGCGGGCGAAGCAGATACTGTTACTGTGCACATGCTCAGCGACGGTGGTATTCGCGTTTCAGATAATGGCCGGGGTATTCCTGTCGATACTCACCCGAAGACTGGGAAAAGCACGCTCGAAACCGTCCTCACGATTCTCCACGCTGGTGGAAAATTTGGCGGTGGGGGCTATAAGGTATCAAGTGGTCTGCATGGTGTAGGTATTAGTGTCGTTAACGCACTCTCATCCAAGCTCGTAGCTGAAGTCTTTTTGAATGGCATTCACTACCGTCAAACCTTCGAAAGAGGTGTACCTACGACAGAGCTTGAAAAAGTAGGCAAGGCAACACATCACGGAACTACCATTACCTTTTGGCCTGACAGTGAGATTTTCCAAGTTACTACTTTTGAATATCCATGGGTAGTAGATTATTTGCGTCACCAAGCTTATCTCACAAAAGGTGTAAAAACGACTGTATTTGATGAAAAAACAAATGAAAATTATAGTTTTTATTTTGAAGGTGGTATACAGAGCTACGTTCGGCATTTGAATATTGGAAAAGATGTAGTTGGAGATAAAGTTTTCTACGTAGAGAAACAAATCGTAGATGTAATGGTTGAAGTCGCACTTCAGTACAATGACAGCTTCAATGAGATTGTTAAACCTTTTGCAAATAACGTGTTTAACCCTGATGGAGGAACTCATCTTGTTGGATTTAGAACAGCCCTTACCAGGGTTATAAATGATTATGCAAGAAAAAATGGACTCCTAAAGGAGAAGGAAGAGAACTTAACTGGTGAAGATTGCCGAGAAGGACTTACGGCCGTTATCTTGGTCAAAATTCCTGATCCCCAGTTTGAGGGCCAAACTAAGAATAAGCTCGGTAACCCTGAAATTCGAGGCTATGTCGATAAAGTCATGGCTGAATATTTCTCCTATTATCTTGAAGAAAATCCAGCTGTCGCTAAGGGAATTATTGGAAAAGCACTTCTTGCTTCTCGAGCTCGAAAAGCTGCACGCGCCGCTAGGGACAATATTATCCGTAAAGGAGTACTTGATGGTGCCTCAATGCCTGGTAAACTTGCCGACTGTTCAAGTAAAGATCCCGCTAAATCTGAAATCTATCTTGTGGAAGGTGACTCAGCTGGTGGATCAGCAAAGAGTGGACGAGACAGTAAAACTCAGGCTATATTGCCCCTAAGGGGTAAAGTGCTCAATGTTGAGCGAGCCCGTCTCGACAAGATGCTTGCCAATAATGAAATCGTCAGCCTAATTAAAGCCTTAGGGGTTGGCATTGATGAACAATTCTCTATAGAACGACTTAGATATCACCGCATTATTCTGATGACTGACGCGGACGTTGACGGATCCCACATTAACACGCTTCTATTGACATTCTTTTTCCGCTATATGCGTCCTGTTATTGACGGGGGTTTCCTTTACTTAGCTAAGCCGCCACTCTATCTTTTGAAGAGTAGTGGTGGTAAAAAATACTACGCTTACTCTGATGATCAAAGGGATTCGATCATGGATGGTCTTATAGCTGACCGAAAGGCGAACGGTACTAAAATAGATATTTCTGATGATAGAAAAAAACAAGCTGGAATTTCAGAATTACAGCGATATAAAGGTCTCGGTGAAATGGATGCCGATCAATTATGGGAGACAACTATGAATCCAGATAATAGAGTGCTTATTCAGGTAAGGGTTGATGACGCTGAAAAATCTGACGCAATCTTTAATAAGCTGATGGGAGAAGAAGTGTCACTCAGGAAGAGCTTTATTCAATCAAGAGCAAAATTTGTAAAAGATTTGGACGTTTAAGATGGAAGAAAATACAAACGAACTACCAGAATTAGAAATTATACCAGCAGTGCAGACTCACTCTAAAGAGGTTGAACTTAGCACTATTGAAGATGTTATGGAAGATAGCTATCTCCGTTATTCAATGAGCGTTATCGTTTCTCGAGCGCTTCCGGATGTTCGTGACGGACTAAAGCCAGTACACCGAAGAATTCTTTATTCTATGGAGAAGAACGGTTGGAGAGCAGGATCTAAATTTGTCAAAAGTGCTCGTATTACTGGGGATGTAATGGGTAAATATCATCCGCATGGTGATTCAGCGATTTATGACTCAATGGTTCGAATGGCACAGGACTGGTCTATGCGCTATGTGCTTGTTGATGGTCAAGGTAACTTTGGTTCAATGGATGGAGATCCTCCTGCTGCTCAGCGTTATACAGAAGCGCGCATGGCTCGTACTGGTGGAGAGCTATTGACTGATCTCGACAAAGACACCGTAGATTTTAGAGAAAACTACGATGGATCAGAAGTAGAGCCTTCGGTTTTACCCGCAAAACTGCCGAACCTTCTTTTGAATGGTCAAATTGGTATTGCGGTCGGTATGGCTACCTCAATTCCTCCTCATAATCTAACCGAGATTGCTAATGCAATAATCCTGCTTATAGATAAGCCCGAAGCAACACTCGATGAATTACTTGTGCATGTAAAGGGTCCAGATTTTCCTACCGGAGGTATAATCTTCGGTCAAGATAGTCTTAGGAACGCATACGCAACGGGTAGGGGCGGTATTGTAGTTCGCGGTGTTGCAAACATCGAGGAAAGAGAAAAGAAGGGTTCGCACCGAATTATTATTAGTGAAGTGCCGTATGGCCTTAATAAGGCAAGCCTTCTTGAAAAAATAGCTGAACTGGTTAAAGATAAGAAAATCGTTGGCATCTCAGATCTTAGAGATGAAAGTGCTCGAGGTGCAGTAAAGGTTGTCGTAGATCTTAAGAAGGATGCATACCCTAAAAAAGTCCTCAATCAGCTATATAAGATGACGCCACTCCAGTCATCGTTCCACTACAACATGTTGGCACTTATAGATGGTATCCAGCCCCGAATCCTAGGCTTAAGCGACATTCTTCAGGAATATATAAAGCATCGACAGGTCGTCGTTCGACGTCGAACAGAGTATGATCTCAAGAAAGCTGAAGCTCGAGCTCACGTTCTTGAAGGCTTAAGCATTGCGCTTGATCATATCGATGAAGTTATTAAAGTTATTCGTAGCAGTGACACTACTGAAGAGGCACAGAATAACTTAATCGCTAAATTTAAACTTTCCGAAATCCAGGCAAAAGCAATCCTTGCGATGCAACTTCGCCAACTTGCAGGACTAGAGCGCAAAAAGATTGAAGACGAACTTACTGAACTTCGTAAGTTAATCGCTGAATTAACTGCAATTCTTGGTGACGAAAAGAGGGTCCTGTCTATTGTCAAAGAAGAGTTAATCGAACTGCGTGATAAGTATGGTGATGAAAGAAGAACTAAAGTTATCCCTCAAGAGCTTGGTAAATTTAGTGATGAGGAATTAATTCCTGATGAGCAAATCGTTGTAACTCTTACTTCAGCTAACTACATAAAGCGAAGTCCTGAAGCTGAATACAAGAAACAAGGAAGAGGTGGCAAGGGTCGCCGAGGCATGGCTACTCGTGAGGAAGATATTATTGAACATGTTGTTATGGCGAGCACACATGACTACCTCCTCTTCTTTACTAATAAAGGTCGCGTATTTAGGCTCAAGGCCTATGAAGTACCGACAACGGGCCTTAGTGCTAAGGGAATCGCAATAGTTAATCTACTTCAGCTTCAACCTGAAGAAAAAGTAAGCTCTGTTATTCGAGTAAGCAGAAGTGAAGAAAACGGCTTCCTGCTCATGTGTACTATCCGTGGAGTTGTCAAGAAGACTGCTTATGAACAGTACACTAAAGTTCGTGGTTCTGGCTTAATCGCCATTAACCTTGATGCTGGCGATGAGCTTAAATGGATTCGCTTTAGCAATGGAGATAATGAGGTTGTTATCTCAACTTCTATGGGTCAGGCGATTCGATTCCATGAGAAAGATGTTCGACCAATGGGGAGAGTTTCAAGAGGAGTAAGAGGCATACGCTTGCGACCTGGCGACAATGTAATTGGCATGGATCTTGTTGAAGATAACTCGAGTATTTTCGTTATTAGTGAACTTGGCTACGGGAAGAGAACTAAGGTCTCCCAGTTTACCGCACACGCAAGAGGCGGCGTCGGCATACGGTCTGCTGTTGTTAACAATAAGACCGGAAAACTCATTGGAGTTGCAACCCTTACAGAAGAAGCGAATGAAGTAATTATCATTTCAAACCTTGGCCAAACAATTCGACTTGGACTTAAGGATATTCCTGAACTTGGACGAGCAACTCAAGGAGTGAGAATCATGCGATTAAATGAAAAAGATAGCGTCGCATCACTAGCTCTAGTTAGAAATAGTCTCGATGAAGAAGAGGACGTGAATGGTCAAACCGAGGACAAGAAAGCAGAGTAATGAATAAGTATCAATATCTTATCGCTCCTTTTTTTGGTTGGGTAGTTGCTCAATCTATTAAGTTTGCTGTAAGCCTACATAAGGATGGTATACATTGGGGTGACACAATTCAATCAGGTGGCATGCCAAGCTCTCATTCTGCATGTATGGTGGCACTGAGCACTGTTATTGGGGCGCATCAGGGCTTTACGAGTGCGCTTTTTGCACTCAGCGCAGGCATCACCGGCATTATTCTTTATGATGCAATGGGTGTACGAAGATCGGCTGGCCAGCTCACGGAAGCGGTCAAGGAATTGTCTAAAAAAACTAGCACGAAACTATCTACAGAATTAGTAAATTCGAAAGGACATGACCCGATTGAAGTTTTTGCAGGCTTTTTGGTGGGCATTGTCGTAGGTGTACTCACCACTGTAATATTTAAGTAGATTTTCCTACAACGTTTTCTACAAATTTAGTATTGACCCTGTCATCTGAATGGGGTATGCTTACATCTGTTGCTTTTGAGGTACTTGTTTTAAAGTGGCCCCAAAAATAGTTAGAACGTTAAAAATTGAATAGTGAAGCGTCAACGTCAGTTTTTTTTAATGTGTTTTTCTTTATAAAACACTTTTTTGGAGAGTTTGATCCTGGCTCAGGATGAACGCTGGCGGCGTGCCTAATACATGCAAGTCGAGCGGCAGCACGGTCTTCGGACTGGTGGCGAGCGGCGGACGGCAGAGTAACGCGTAGGAACATACCCCAAAGTGAGGGATAACCGCCCGAAAGGGTGGCTAATACCGCATGTGATCTTCGGATTAAAGCTTTATGCGCTTTGGGAATGGCCTGCGTTCGATTAGCTAGTTGGTGAGGTAAAAGCTTACCAAGGCTACGATCGATAACTGGTCTGAGAGGATGATCAGTCTGACTGGAACTGAGACACGGTCCAGACTCCTACGGGAGGCAGCAGTAGGGAATTTTCCACAATGGGCGAAAGCCTGATGGAGCAACGCCGCGTGCAGGATGAAGGCCTTCGGGTCGTAAACTGCTTTTATGTGAGAAGAATATGACGGTAACACATGAATAAGGGTCGGCTAACTACGTGCCAGCAGCCGCGGTCATACGTAGGACCCAAGCGTTATCCGGAATTACTGGGCGTAAAGAGTTGCGTAGGTGGCACTGTAAGTGGAGCGTGAAAGCGTGCGGCTCAACCGCATTACTGCGTTCCAAACTGCAGAGCTTGAGTATGAGAGAGGTAGATGGAATTCCCAGTGTAGGAGTGAAATCCGTAGATATTGGGAGGAACACCGATGGCGTAGGCAGTCTACTGGCTCATTACTGACACTAAGGCACGAAAGCGTGGGGAGCAAACGGGATTAGATACCCCGGTAGTCCACGCCGTAAACTATGGATGCTAGCTGTGACACACATCGACCTGTGTCGTAGCGAAGTTAACGCGTTAAGCATCCCGCCTGGGGAGTACGGTCGCAAGATTAAAACTCAAAGGAATTGACGGGGACCCGCACAAGCGGTGGAGCGTGTTGTTTAATTCGATGGTAAGCGAAGAACCTTACCAAGGCTTGAAATCCCGATAGCAGTTCATCGAAAGAAGAACCTCATTTAGTTGGATCGGTGACAGGTGATGCATGGCCGTCGTCAGCTCGTGTCGTGAGATGTATGGTTAAGTCCATTAACGAGCGCAACCCTTATGTTTAGTTGGATTTTTCTAAACAGACTGCCCTGGCAACAGGGAGGAGGGAGGGGATGACGTCAGGTCAGTATTTCCCTTACGTCTTGGGCTACAAACACGCTACAATGGCCGGTACAAAGGGCAGCNAACCCGCGAGGGGNAGCAAATCTCATCAAAACCGGTCTCAGTTCGGATTGNAGGCTGAAACTCGCCTGCATGAAGCTGGAATCGCTAGTAACGGTAGGTCAGCACACTACCGTGAATACGTTCCCGGGTCTTGTACACACCGCCCGTCAAACCATGAAAGTGGCCAACACCCAAAGTCTGAGCTTTGCCTCAGCCTAAGGTGGGGGACATGATTGGGGTTAAGTCGTAACAAGGTATCCGTACCGGAAGGTGCGGATGGATTACCTCCTTTCTAGGGAGTTTTCAATTCCTGTTATGCGCTTTATGCCATAACAGAGAATGGTCGGTCTGGTAGTAAGATTGAAGTTACTTGCTACTTTCCACCTCTCAAAGGGTGGCAGATAATTTCAAAAATTGTTGACGCTTTACTATTCAGTCTTTAACGCCAGAGGGCGCTTCTGTGAAACANCGGAGGCGCCCTTTTGCTAAGAGAGTACTTTTAAAAGTTATNAAGAGTAGTACACTATTCTTAACAGTTTTCTGCGGTGGCGGTGGATAGCCTCACCTAGTATGAAGCAAAAGCACATACCAAACATGGGGCTATAGCTCAGTTGGTTAGAGCGCGTCACTGATAATGACGAGGTCTCTGGTTCGAGTCCAGATAGCCCCACCAAGAGTGCTGATCATAACGCCAAGGCAACTGTTATAATAGAAAANGCTGTTTTTAACAGAGGTGGAATANACGATAGGTCCTTATTTGGGGCAATAGCTCAGCTGGCTAGAGCACCTGCTTTGCAAGCAGGGGGTCCGGGGTTCGAATCCCCGTTGCTCCACCAAACCTAAAACAGAGATAAATTGTTGATAAAATTGCAACGTTATATGCTTTACACTTGAGGGCATAGTTGCTAAGATGTTATAGCCCAAGTCTACGCGATTGTTTGAGACGCTTAAAATGCTTTGATAATCGCGTGAACTTGACTAGAGATATCTTCGGATTGATCTGTGTGCTTGTTTGAAACTTAACAATTTAGCATGAGATACATATACTTTCCAAGATGATATATGTATCTAAGATTAATTAATGACAAACGGCTAAATGGTTATTGGTAGACACCAATAGCTAGTTAGTACCAATGCATAAAAAGTTATTTAAGCGCACACAACGGATGCCTTGACGTAAGATACCGAAGAAGGACGCGATAGGCTGCGATAAGCCACGGGGAGCTGTCTAATAAGCTTTGAACCGTGGATTTCCGAATGGGGGAACCCGGCTAGGGTTATACCTAGTCACTCATATCTGAATATATAGGATATGCAGCGGTAAGCTCCCGAACTGAAACATCTTAGTAGGGAGAGGAAGAGAAAGTAAACAACGATTTCGGTAGTAGTGGCGAGCGAACCCGAAAGAGCCCAAACCTTTTAAATTTTTGCCTGGTAATTTATTACCGGGTAAATAAGTTGACAGACGAATATTTACAAGGGGTTGTGAGGATCAAATTATCAGGACAGATAACTCAAGTTTCTTGAGATTTCTGTTCTGCAGTACGCACTGTCATTTGTGTACATAAGGTAAAAAATTAGCGAAGCGAGCAGAAGCGGTTGGAACTCCGCGCCATAGACGGTGAGAGCCCGGTAAGCAAAAGGTCGCTAACCTTATATTTGATGGGATGCATTCCCTAGCCCTATGCTTGCATAGAGCGACACTCAAGTAGGTCGGAACACGAGAAACTCTGACTGAAGCTGGGACGACCACGTCCCAAGGCTAAATATATCTTACGATCGATAGTGAACTAGTACCGTGAGGGAAAGGCGAAAAGAACCCCGAAAGGGGAGTGAAATAGAACCTGAAATTGTGTGCGTACAAGGAGTCGGAGCCCTTCGGGGTGACGGCGTGCTTTTTGTAGAACGATCCAACGAGTTATTGGTATGTGCGAGCCTAAGATTTATATCGGAGGCGCAGTGAAAGCGAGGCTGAATAGGCCGTATTAGTACATATCAATAGACCCGAAACCAGGTGACCTAACCATGGGCAGGCTGAAGCGTGGGTAAAACTGCGTGAAGGGCCGAACCGTAGCAAATTGCAAAATGCCCGGATGACCTGTGGTTAGCGGTGAAATGCCAATCGAACCTGGAGATAGCTGGTTCTCCTCGAAATAGCTTTAGGGCTAGCGTCATGTTGTAGCAAGTGGGGGTAGAGCTCTGTTTTGGACTGGGGGTCGCAAGATTACCCACCCTTGACAAACTACGAATACCATTTGTGGAATCATGGCAGTTAGAACGTCGGGGCTAAGCTCGGCGCTCGAAAGGGAAACAGCCCAGACCATCATCTAAGGTCCCTAAATCTACGCTCAGTGGGAAACGAGGTGAGATTTCTTAAACAATGAGGATGTTGGCTTAGAAGCAGCCATTCATTTAAAGAGTGCGTAACAGCTCACTCATCAAGAGATCTTGCGCGGAAAATGTAACGGGGCTCAAGCGTAGTACCGAAGATATGGATGTCACATTTATGTGGCGTGGTAGAGGAGCGTTGTTGTCAGCATNGAAGCTGGACTGTGAGGTCTGGTGGAGNGGCAACAAGTGAGAATGTTGGAATGAGTAACCATAAGGCAGGTGAGAATCCTGCCCACCGAAAGAGCGAGGTTTCCTGGGCCATGATAATCATCCCAGGGTTAGTCGGGCCTAAGCCGAGGCGAGTAGCGTAGGCGATGGACAACGGGTTAATATTCCCGTACCGGTTATGTTGTTGTTGGTAGGTGCGCGGCATGATAGTCGGAGCAGTCTAATGGTATGACTGTCTAAGCGTTCAGTCCTTCGGGGCGATGCGCGAATGAGAGTGTCCTTTTAGGACACGATTCCGGTGAGTCAAGCTGACCAGAAAAGCCTATTAACGTATAAGCATAACCGACCGTACCGCAAACCGACACAGGTGCTCAGGTCGAGTAGACCAAGGTGTACGAGAGAACCCTTCTTAAGGAACTCGGCAATACAGCGACCGTAACTTCGGGATAAGGTCTGCCCCGTCACAGTGTTTATTACTGTGACTTGCCAGTTTTCTTTTTGAAAACTCTAATTCGATTTTTGCAAATCGAAAAAAA
>JGI24890J29729_1000935_pt1 | contig 15226 bp, 22 predicted proteins | sample FreactcultureFD7_FD_29729 | JGI IMG/M metagenome (IMG submission 29729)
CGACAGTGGTTCATTCGCAATGTGCAAAAGAGAACCGATCAAGAGAAAAAGAAGATTTGGAAAGCTGTTCTTGCAAGGAAGAACAAGAAGCATCCTAAAAAAACGAAAAAAGTCAAAAGACCTGAACTAGTACAAATATCCAATTCGGTTGCTCCTGAATTCGTTCTGGAATTCGTTATGGAACAACCAATCGCTCCAGAACCTGATTGTGATGAACAACAGAGTGTTGTATGGACCGATGAAGAATGGGAGCGACTAACGCTTCTGGTTTGGCATGCCAGAAAAAACGATCCATCTGAAAATTTGGTCGGACTTGTTAACAAAGTCATGTCTGAATTTCCGAATGATCGCAGACAAACAATTCATAGCTCAAATGAGGTTTATCCTTTGATTGAAAAATTAAAGGATCATGACCAAAAAATTCTGAATACCGTTCAGGATTTAGAAGATGCCAAGATTCATATTGAGCTTTTGGAAGAGGAACGTAAAAATGTTCCAAGTCGTGATCAAATCTTAAGCTCCCTGACGAACGAAGAAGTGTCACATAATTTTCGTCAGCGTGTTTTAGATCAGTGTTCCCCTGAAGATATAGTGAAGCAATTTCCCGTAGATGTTCTATTTTCGAACATCCAATTTTCGGAGATTGTTTCTTATGTCATGAAGGAAAGCATTGAAATGGTTTCTGCATCTCAAAATCAAATTTTAGATGCGGTCAAGGAACTCACGTCAACAATCAAGCAGATCCAGTTTCAGCAGAATATTCAAGCAAAGCCATCGGCGCCATTATTGCCATCGATGCCTATGCCAAGACCAATTACTAGGTTGCCAAAAGTGACCATAGTTGGATTGAAGTCTGATCAATATCAAGAAATTGAAAGACGGCTTTCGAGCCGTGCTAATTTCAATTTTGTTGACAAAAATCGACATGCAAATATTGTTCCTTCTGGTCACGACATTGTTGTGTTGGCAACTGCTTTTATAAGCCATGCCGACCAAGCATGCGTGAAAAAATCAGTCGAAGGAACAAGCACCAAATTGATATATCATCATGGTGGTGTTAACAAGTTGGTGCGAGAATTGGATATGCAATTATCCAAAATGACAGTCACGATGTGAGAATCACCCTTGTTTTGTAAGCAAGGGTAAATTCACATTCTAACAACACATGAAGAAGGCGTAACAATGGCTAAGAAACTAGCTCCAGTATGTGACTATTGCGGAAAAGAAGCTAATGTTGACTCTGGCAACTTGATCGTTGAAAGTCCGATTAGCGACAAAGAGCAAAACGGCAGACCAGCAGGATCAAAGCTGTACATTTGCGCGGAATGTGTTGAGATCTGTCATTCCATGCTATCTTCTGCGATGCCACAAAAAAAATCAGAAATAAAAATACCTGATGTCATACCAACTCCAAAAGAAATTGTAAATTATTTGAATCAACATATTATTGGGCAAGACCAAGCCAAAAAAACAATTGCAGTTGCAGTTTCAAATCATTATAAAAGACTTAAAGATCAGTTTTCAACTGATAAAAATAATGATGAATTGTCTGATGTGACAATCGAAAAAAGCAATATATTGTTGATTGGACCAACTGGCTCAGGAAAAACTCTTTTGGCTAAAACGCTAGCCAAAATTTTGAATGTTCCATTTGCCATTGGTGATGCGACAACGCTAACCGAAGCTGGCTATGTGGGCGAAGATGTTGAGAATCTGATTCTGAAACTTCTTCGCAATGCTGAATTTAATGTCGATCAAGCTCAAACTGGCATCATTTATATTGATGAAGTTGATAAAATTGGCAAAACGAGCCAGAATGTCAGCATTACACGGGATGTTTCGGGCGAAGGTGTGCAACAGTCTCTTTTGAAGATGTTAGAAGGCACAATATGTAATGTGCCGCCAAACGGTGGAAGAAAACATCCAGAACAAAGTTACATTCCAGTCGATACAACAAATATTTTGTTTGTTGTCGGTGGAACATTTGTTGGGATGGAAGAGATTATAAAGAAGAGACTTGGAAAGAAATCAATCGGTTTTGGCTCTATTGAAAAAACACAAGAAGATGATTGGATTTTAGAGAACGTTACTGAAGATGACTTGGTTGAATTTGGATTGATACCTGAATTAATCGGTCGTCTTCCAGTGATAACTCCATTAAGAGGTCTTGACGAAGATGCGTTGGTCAAGGTTTTAACGGAGCCAAAAGATGCAATCATTAAGCAGTATAAAAAGCTTTTCAGATATGATAATGTTGATCTTCAATTTACAGATGGAGCAATCAAGGAGATAGCCAAGATTGCCGTCAAAAAGGGGACTGGCGCTCGTGGACTGAGAAGTGTTGTTGAGAAGTTCATGAATCAAATTATGTATGAGATTTCAGATCACAATGGTGAAACCGTTTTGATTAATGAGAACATAGTCAGAGGTGGTGATTTTACTTTTTTGAAAGAGGTAGCATGACGAAAAAGATTCGATTTATTGGGGATGTTCATGGCGACATCCCCAATTATGTCAAAATTGCAAATGAAGCAGAATATTCAATCCAAGTTGGGGATCTTGCATTTGATTATTCTGGTATGAATTTAAATCCCAATAAACACTTTGTCGTTGCTGGCAATCATGACAATTACGAAACAGACGAAGATGGAAAATTCATAAACCAACCGTCAAATTTTTTAGGTGACTATGGATTGAAAGAAATACCTGGTCTTGGTGATGTATTCTTTTTAAGAGGTGGATACAGCATAGACCAAGCTGATCGAACTCCAAAATATAATTATTGGCGAGAAGAAGAACTATCTTATCAAAAAATGTATGAAGCCATTGGATTCTATCAAATCCACAAGCCGAATTTTGTGGTAACTCATGAATGTCCGGTAGAAGTCATTGATCGCGTTAGCACAACAAAGATATGGAACGGAGAACCGATTAAACCAAGCACAACTGCGAAGCTGTTGCAGGTTTTATTTGATAGCCACAAACCGAAACTTTGGATTCACGGTCATTATCATAACTCTTTTGATGTTGTGGTCAAAGGGACAAGATTTATTTGTTTGCCAATATTAGGATATTTTGACATAGAAATTTAAAATCCTATTTATAACTCTTTTGATGTTGTTGTCAAGGGAACAAGATTTATTTGTTTGCCAATTTTAGGATATAAAGACTTTGAAGTATTTTTTCACGACTCATGAAAATTTGAATTTAAATGAAAAAAATGAATTAAATGATTTCAAAAAAATATTGATCTGTGAGAACAAAAAAGCAATCACAGGATTCGATTGCATTTTTGTTCATAAAAAATATAATGATATCAGAGATTATTATTTGACTATTGCGGATTTTATAGAAGATGATGATGAATGTATTTTTGCAACATCTGATTTTAAATTCGTAGATTTAGGCGATAATGATTTTGTAGGATTTTCAAAGAAAGATCTTGATTTTGTTGAGATAGTTGGATCTGCAAAAAATATTTATAGTCGCTATAATTGTTATAATTTTATTTTCGATAAAATAAAAAATCCAATTGATATAAATTTTATTTATGGAAATGCAAATTTTTGGCGTAGGTTCAATGCATTTCAAAATTATTTTAATAACATAGATTATTTAGAAAATCAATTTTATTACAACCATTTAATCTTGAACCTTTTTTTGGCAGTTAGCGGTAGTTTAAAAATAAGGATAGAAAATGAATAATAAAGCAATATTTGTTTACGGCACACTTAAGCGTGGATTTGTTCGTCATTATGCATTACGAGATCAGCGATATTTAGGCACAGCAAAAACTGAGAAGAAATATGGCATGTATGCAATTAGTGGTTATCCCGCAATGGTTGATGAGAGCGCAGCAGAAAAATCTGGTGTTGATTCAAATAATGAAATATTTGGCGAGCTTTATGAAGTTGATGACGAGTGTATTCAGGAGCTTGATAAAATTGAAGGTGTGATACAGGGTTTGTTCGAAAGAAAAGATGTTGCCTTAAATGAAATTACATTTGTTGGCTTGCCTACAAATGAACATGTTTGGAAAAATTTGAATAAAAAAATTGCACAATCTTATTTCTTTAAAAGAAATCTCAATGGTGCTGCTGATTGTGGAAGTCTTTGGACTCAAAAGTGAAAAAACAGTTTACAAAAAGTTAAGATCGTGATATAGTGCATAAGTCAAAAATGCTAGTCGCTCATCAGAGGAAAATATGACAGACCACATGATCGCTTTCATCATTATGGGTTCAATCCTTGTTTTGACGACAGGATCAACACTGTTTTTAGGCAATCTCCTTTTGAAGTATCGCTTTGAGAATAAAGAACACATCGAAGCGAGAAAAAAAGGGATGCTTGAAGACTTGGATTTGGCTACCTTTGATCAGTTGCTAGAAGAATTACGAAAAAGGCGTAATCCAGTGATTATGGTACTTCCAGTTAATGACGATTATTCTATCGGGTTTAATCTGGTTGTTCATAACATAGATGAAAAAAACTCTTTAAAGATGTTGTATGTGGCTTCGGCTATGTCTGCACATGCACTCAAAGAGCGCGGCGATGATCTTCCAGGATTCAACATGGTTTTTCACGATGGAAATGAAGGGCTTTGATATGACAGTAGAACAAAGAGTCAAAAAAATAATTGCTGAAACATTGGAATGTGACAGCGATATCAGCAGTCAAGAAAAGCTTATTTCTTTAGGCGCCGACTCTCTTGATTTTCTCGATTTGCCATTTCAAATCGAACGAGAGTTTGGAACAAGCAGATCAAATATTCAATTCGATATGAATCCAGATGTAACAATACAGGATTTAATCGATTATGTTGAACAAGAGTTTACAAGTGCAAAACTGCAAACGACATGATTGAAAAAAGAGGGCTAAAAGCCCTCTTTTTTTTTGTAAAAATCTTATTTTATGTTATGATATATTCTTGTCAAACGATGGTTCGTCAAGGGGGTATGCAAACATGATTGATACTGCTAAAAAGCCAACAATGAAGATGAAGGCTGAATATTTTTTGTCTTTGAAAATTCGATTCTTTTATCATGAATCGTTTGACAAAAGATCTCTTGTAAAAGGGATTGTTGCAGAGATGCCTAACTACGAGGCTTTTATAGCTAAAAAACAAAAAAACAATATGAATTACATTAAAAGCGACATACCAGTTGATATGTTGCCATGTTATGATTCTCCTTTATTGTCAAAAGATCAAGAAGTTCACTTGTTCCGTAAAATGAATTTTTACAAATACAGAGCAAAAAGCCTTATTGACACAATTAATTTAAATAAATTAAACAGTAAAAAATTAAAAAGAATACAAATGTATTTGGAATTAGCAAGAGGCGTTCGCGATGTTATTGCCAAGTGCAATTTTCGTCTTGCTATTCATCTTATTAAAAAACATGCGTTCTTTTTTAAATTTATTGAATCTGAAGATGTTTTGGCAGATGCATACAAAGACATTGTCAAATCAGTTGATTATTTCAATTGGACATTGGGTCATAAATTTTCTACTTATACAATTTGGACAATTAAAAAAAACTTTTATAAAAAATTTAAAGAATCGAAAGAGTACTCAGAAAAGACTTATCGATTCAATCAGTATGATTTTGAATCGATAAAGATGGACGAAACCGGATATGAAATGGAAAGAAGACACTTAGATCAACAGCGAGTCATTAAAGAGCTTATAAACATCTTGTATAACGACAATTCTATGAAAGAACAGTCAAGACTTAGACTGGTTAAAATTATAGAGTTGTGCTATGGTGTCAATGGACATCAAAAGAAAGGATTGATTGAAATTGGAAAAGAACTAGGTGTTTCCAAGGAAAGAATTCGACAATTGCGAGACAAAGCAATTGAGTACATTCAAAGAAAAGCTATAGAAAATGGAGTTAAAATTGAATATTAAAGCGAAGCACGAGAGTCGAACTCGTCTAAACCAACTTGGAAGGTTGGCGCACAACCGCTATGCCAGCTTCGCATGTCTTATAATAGAAAAGATAAGAAATTTTTTCTCTTATTTTTATCCAAAAACTGCTTGCCATAGCAAAATCTTCGAGAACAGTCGCTTTGTAAAAGAAATGAAAGAACATTTAAAAACTTCGTGGAACGATTCATTTCTAGATTGGGAAGAAAGGTTTGATGAGATGAATAAGATGAATGAGATGAATGAGATGAATGAAGGATCAGTAGAGGGCGATATCTACAAATGCATAAGTTCCGATAGAATGTTTTTAGGCAAATGCGTTGATGGCGGTTTGGTTCAATTTAAAGGTCGGCGACAAAATGATGAAACTACAACTTTTAAAATTGAAGATTTTACAAAATCATTGCTGGAATTAAGTGATGGAAATATCATTGTGATAATTCCATTAAAAGTGAAAATTAGCAGTGAATTTCCAACTTGGCAGTGGGAGGTAGAGGATAATTGTTTTTTTGTGCGAAAATTTTCTGAAAAGATACACTCGGAAAACGATATCTGTTTAATAGATGTATTTGAAAATATTCAAAACTTGGAAATTAATCATTTTTTTCTGTGCAATTATATAAACAATCCATCCTTATATAATGCCTATTTAGCAAATGAATTGGATGAAAGAAAATACAATAATGATAGAATTGTGTGGTCTGGATGTCTTGAAAGATGGAAAAATAGATTTTGATTTAGGATATTTTTTCTATTTTTCAAAAAAACATTGAATCATGAATTTTATCTGTTATAATAAACAAGTCATGCGGACATGGTGGAATTGGTAGACACCCAGGACTCATAAAGGGTCGCCTAAATCGAAAGGTTTAGGTAAGTAGAGCTTAAATTCGGTGAACGACCTGTGCTCAAATGAGTTACGATCCAACGCCGAGCGAAACCCGTAAATGGGGACGTGTAGAGACTATAATAGCTCATCCTAAAAGATGAAAATCTCAAGGATAAGGCATAGTCCAGACCACAAACAAAGAAATTTGGTAGCGAAAGCTATAGTGGTAAAGTAAAATCCTGTGAGCTTTAAAACTCGTGCGGGTTCGAGTCCCGCTGTCCGTAATTGCATAAGGTGATGTGAATTCATGCCGACTAGATTTATACCAAAAGAAATTTTGGATCTAATCAAGCCTCAACAAGTTTGCGACTATGCCATCGCCAATGGATGGCAGATAGTTCCTAATGTTAACGGCTACATATCGCTCTTCAATCATCCAAAAGGACAATACGATCAACTCATTGTTCCGATGGATGATTCTATGGACGATTATTCGAGACGCATAAGAGAATTAGTAGAAATACTTGCTGATTTTGAATTCCGTCCAGTTTTGCAAATCCTTAATGATATGTGCGGTAAAGATTTTTTAGAAAAGATAGTTGCCCTTTAACCCAAACAGAAATACTATGTCCAAAAAATTCGACCGAGATAAAATGGCTAAATGGTATGCAACGCAGCACCTGAAAACGGATCCAGGCGTTGTTTCCGTTCACTATCTTCCAAAAAACGCTGATGAAAAAGAAATTCGGTTTATCGAGGTGAACTGTATGATTGCCGAATGGCGAGCAGATGGCATCCCACTTGATTTTGGCGTTGATGCAGACGCGAAAAACGGACATAGACTCATTGTTCTTGATGTCACTCCAGATCAATGGAAAAATTTGACATTTAAAATGCCAAATGGATGGACCTTAGAAGAGGAAAAGGTTTTCAAATGAGATCTCGATTCACTTTTGAACAAAGAATGCAACTAGGATTGGTCTTTAGCTTTATGTGTAAAATCCTACAAGGGCACAGCACCGTAAGTGTAACCGACAAAGACAACAACACAGTCATCCTTGATGCCGCTTATGGTCCTATCAGCATTCGCACGTCTAATCTTGATAATTGAAAGTATTATGAAAAATCAAAAAAATGAAGATTTTCATTCTAAAATCTCAAAGGCAGTGGACGAAATGAAAAATCGCCCAGTTTCTCATAAAATTAAAACACTAGTAGAAATTGGCAGTATCACTCAAGAGCAGGCAGATTTGGTTTTAGAAAAAACACCAAATCCAGAATTGCCTTTGCATTTGATAGAAAATATTGAAACAAATTTAAAATATTCTGTAGAAGTTTTTTCTGTAGAAAATTTAATCGAAGAGTTGTTGATTTGGCATGGAACTTTTCGAGATGCACCAGATAATTTTGATGCTCAATTGTTAAAAAAAGCTGCTATCGTTCTTCAGCAACAATGGGATAGAATTGGCGAACTTGAAGATATGTTGGATTAAAAACACTTGAATCTATTTTTGAAAAACACAAAATTTCTCTTTACAAATAAGATTTTTTGTCTTATAGTACAGAAGAGGAAAGCTGTGCCGGTTTGCTGAACTAACAATGTGGGCATGGCAGCAGATGTAGCGATGTGGGGATCAAAAAAAAAGGATGTTAGTCGCCTTTTTACTTGAACCTGTTCTTACCCAAATCGCCAAAAAGATCAACCAAGGATCGTGGTTGAGTCGCTACAACGGCACAGTTTCAAAACACTGCAAAGAAAAGGATTGAAGATGAAGCCGATTCCACAAGTAAAAATCGTCATTGCTCATGAATCAAGTACGCTTTTTCTTTATGAAGATGGCGTCATAGGATTGGGCGATAAAAATAGCTGGACGGAATTCTATGACAATGGAAAAACACGCAAGTTTTTGAACGAAGATCCAGTTGGTGGATATTTCTTTGCTGCAAAGTCCTATGATGGACCATCTGTTTCGGCTGGTGGATCACTTGATTCTTTAATGAATCTTGTCAAAAAACACGCTGTGATTTCTGCTGGGGGAAATTTTTGATGTTTACATTAAAACAAGCGTATGAAGCTCTGAACGGACACGACGAATTTGTCGTTAAAGAATATGATGGAAAAGCGTCATTTGACTATCAAGTGATTATGCCAGATTCGTTCAGTGTATCAGAAAAGGAAATAAAAGAACGTGCTCATCATCTTTGGAAAATTGCTGGCTGTTCTGTTTCTGATGCTAATCAGTTTCGGCATCAAGCTGAGAAGGAAATAGAAAGATTTGCAAATATCCGTCGCAATTTTCGTGGTGTCACATTTGATATTGAAACTGGCGAGATGATTTCTTTGCCGCTTCATAAATTTTTCAATGTGAATCAAATTCCAGAAACACAGTTTAATCTGTTGAAAAATTACGATGCTACCATTTATGAAAAAATGGATGGCACCATGATTCACTTTTTTATTCACAAAAGCAAACTTGAAGCAGCGACTTGTCGTTCCACATTCAGTCCGTTGGCTCATGAAGCTTTACAACTTTCAAGGAGAAACAATCTTGAAGATCAAATTCGTCAAACAATTTCTGAAGGATGGACACCTATATTTGAATACGTTGCTCCAACCAATCAAATCGTGGTGCAATATTCTTCTCCAAGAATTGTATATCTTATTTCTCGCAAAAGAGAAACTGGGGTTTATCATTTTGAAGAATCGTTCGAAGACAAGGCGATGAAGTATGAATTTAAATTTTCTGATGTCATGAATAACATCGACATTAGTGAATTTGAAGGATACGTGTGTCATTTGCCAAACATGATCGTCAAGGTGAAAACTCCTTGGTATTTAGAAAGACATAGAGCAGTTGATGCTTTGATGCGTCCTGCCTATAAACTTTATCAAATTGTCTATGATGGACACATGGATGATTTGATTGCGATTGCCACGGACAATTACAAGCCAGTGCTTACAAAGATATACGAAGAAGCACAACGCGATCTTTTGAACGAAAAAAAGAAGATACAAGTCGAATTTGATGCTATTCAAAAAGAATATGATCAAACAGCAACGGACACCCAAGACTTGAAGCAAAAAAGAGCAGAGTTTGTACAGGTTGTCAAGAGGCTAAGTCCTCAAAACTTCAATATTATCATGGGTATGTATCTTGGACGTGATACAGACGACTTTTTAAAAAAGAGACTGATAGAGAAATACAAAGAGATTTACCCGCAAAAAATTTATGCATCAATTTCAGAAAATCATGAAGATCTTTAAAAATTTGATTTACAACCAAGTTTTTTGAGTTATGATTGATTTTCTTGTCTGTTTCAAGAAAACAATAACGGGGGTTTGAAAATGGGTACCGATGTCTGGACAGAGTCTGGAATCATTAAGACCACAGAAGCGATGTGTGGTCTTATAACAGAAAAAAATACATCCTCTCTGATTGCTGTTTCTAAAAGGTATGCAAACAGTTTAAAAAAAGAGGAAGAAAGAAAAATCCTTGAGCCAATTTGCGAATTGACTTCATCAAGTGATCGCTATGATTTTGTCGATGCTTTGGCATCGATTATGTCGAATAAAGAAAATTGGTCTGAATTCGATGGTTTTATTCATACGCTATGGAACAAGATTGTCAAAAAAGTCAATCCTAAGTTGCCTAAGATTGGCGAAATTAAAGTTTTTGACAATCCAAGAGAATCTGGTTGGAATGTTCCAATTGATGAACCTTGCTTCGTATTTAGCGATTCAGGCATGTACAAAAAAGTTCTTACCAATAAAGGCAAGAATTTTAAAAAACATCTTGGAGATTGCGAAGAAACAAACTGGTCAGTGATGAGCTATTGATGCGGAAATGATTCCTAACCACAAAGGGGCTAAGAAATGAAGATGACAAAAGCGAATCTAATCAAAGCAATTGAGCACATGCCTGATGATGCAGAGGTGTACTTTGACACTAGGCGAAACGAACTGGATCTTAAGTCGATTCGTTCAAACGATCATAAGAATGTGATCTGGTTTGAATTTGACTATGCCCCTGATGACGACGACGAAAACCTATTGGTCTAACTCTAGTTTTAGGAGAAATCGATGAAACAAATGCGAAAAACTGCTGAACCAATTTCTAGGTCTGTGTGCAAGTATTGGTCTAGGTCTAGGTCTTGGCGTTGGTCTAGGGATGGGCATGGGTATAAGTCTTGTGGGTTGGTGTCTTGGTCTGAGTCTGGGTACTGGTCTGGGTGTTGGTCTGGGTGTTGGTTTTGGAGCAATCGATGAAAAAAATGCGAAAAACCGCTGTGCCAGTGTCTAGGTATTGGTCTGGGTCTAGGTCTGGTAGGTCTGGTTCTGGGTCTAGGTTTATGTCTAGGTCTAGTTCTTGGTCTAGATCTTGTGGTTGGTCTTGGTTAGAGGCTGGGTGGTCTTGGTCTAGGTGTAGTCGTCGATGAAACGAATACGAAAAAATGCTGAACCAATGACTCAATCTTGGTCTAAGTCTTGGTCTTGGTCTTTGTCTTGGTCTTTGTCTTGGTCTTGGTGTATGAATGAGACTTGGTCTTGGGGTTTTTCTAGGTCTAAGTCTTGGTCTTTGTCTTGGTCGAGGACGGGGTCTATGTGGATCAATCGATGAACCGAATGCGAAAAACCGCTGAACCAATTTCTAGGTCTAGGACTTGGTTTGAACATTCTGTGACTAGATCACGTGTGTCTTGGGATAGGTTTTCTTTTTGTTCTTGGTCTGGGTCTAGACTTTGGTATTGGAATAGGTTTTGGTAATTTGAGTAGCACTTAAATCATTATTATCAAACGACTTATGGCACATCGGAATTTTCTGTGTAATTATAAGTCGTTTGATAATAATAAGATGCGTAAATTATTGGATTTTTATGTTTAATTCTTCAAGGCAAAATACTGGTTGTTCTTTTGATAGATTCATATTTTTTTCTAGCTGCATAACATCTGGGACGTTCATCAATATGGCACATTGAATGATTGGCATGAAACTATTTGTCTTGCCGTCAAATAGCGACACATTTGTTTCCAAATGTTTTTCTTCCAATTCATTCAGCAATTCACGCAATTCACGATAAGTCATACAGATTCCCCCTTCTATTCAATAGACCTTGATACCGACTAGATCATAACATATCCGAATCATGATTCAACAGTCAGGCAGATAATTTTGGATAACTTGAAAAAAGATGTTGACAAAGATTGGCTTAGTGTGTTATACTTTAGTTGTAGTGAGCGGATGACCCGAATCATGCATTGAGCGTTAATTCGGTTTCAGTCAAAAGCCCTACAGGACAAATGACATGTCTGTCAAAAATACGTCTAAGACTCGCAAAAACATCATCAGCGGCGTCGATGTTCTTAAGGACATTGCCAAGGCAAATAAGCAAGCTGTGACAAAGCCATCTAAGCCCGTTAAATGGGAAGTCGTTTTAGATGATAGTCAGATCTTGATTGCCGAACGTTTTGTTGAGGCAAAAAGTGTCTCTCAAAAAATCGAAGCGAGTCTTGAGGCATCAAAAAATGACTTGTATCCCATTTTGCAGAACTTTTTGATTGAAAAGATGTGGAATACAAAATCACGTCCTACAAATCCGTTGATCCTGATTAAAAGGCGAGACGGTTCTGTTGATCACCAGTTTCAATTCATTTTGAGCGACAAATTCAGCATTAGCTGCCCTGATAATATTGAAGATAGATTTCAATATTTTATGGGTCTCTTGGATCAATGCGGTCTTTCAGAAGATGATTCAGAACGTCTTTTGGAAAATGAGGTATATTTTGAATCAGTCGTTGGATTCAAAAGCCTTGACGTTTTGACCAAGGGGAAATTGGGCGAAGGTCGTGCTTGGATTGAATCCACGCAAGAAGAAAAAATTGTTGGACAGAAGTTGGCAACTCTTGTGACTTGGAGAGGCGGGTATCCTCTTCCTGAGCCATTGACAGAAAAAGAAAACATTCTGCTAATCGATATGTCCAACAAGGTTCAGGTAAAAGCTGGATTCTTGGAGCGAGTTGCACAATATTGCAAGACCAAAGAACAGCTTGTGCTTGTTCTGACAATTTTCAAGCCAACCATGTACGCAAGTCATGTGCAATTTGGTTTGGAACAAAATGACAACAAAAAAAATGAACGGCAAAATAAAATTGCCCAAAGGATTATCAATAGCGGTTATTGAAAGAGATTGGTGTTGGGGGGAGAAGCTCCCGATCATTAATTTGATCGGGAGCTTTTATTTTTTTTATTTTGTACTAAATTAATAAAACATATGTATCTAATCAAATTATTGGAGAAAATTCTAATGGGACTTTTTAAAAATCGTAATATATTTCGTTTGTCGCCAATTGATAGCCAAGAAGATTTTCTTGTAAATAAAATTGTCGCTGGTGAAAATTGCAATGTAGAAATTGTAGAGAATAGATATTCTGGACAGCAATTAGTTATTTCTTTTGGATCGATCAACCCAGATGGCGTAACAGTTGTTAAAGGACCACAAGGCGCTCAAGGCGTAGCGGGTGTAACAGGTGCTCAAGGCGTAGCAGGAGCAATCGGCGTAACAGGTGCAACAGGCGTTCAAGGCGTTCAAGGCGCAATAGGTGCTCAGGGTGAAGCAGGATATTCTTGTAACAACAACAGCGTAATAAACATGAACGCTGATGGGGTTATTGGTAATAATGACTATTTGGTTTTAGTTGATGCAAGTAAGAATCCCGTTACAGTCACATTGCCTTGTGCTAAACGTTACAGAGGATCACTGCAAATTATTTGTGTTGACGCAAGCAATGGCATTAACGTTGTTGCAAATTCTGAATATGGCAATATCATTTTTGATGATAGCAATGTAAAATTCAATGTTAAAGGCGATGCTTTTACTTTTGTTTCAGATAAAGACAATACTTGGTATTGCGTTGGTCGTTATGTCCCATTATGGTATGCTTGAAAATGAATGATATAAATCAAATACTTGAAAGCAAAATAATTGAAAACAATGATATATCTGAGCATCTTTTAACATTAAAAAAGTATGCAGAAAGATGCAGCCACATTACAGAGTTTGGCGTCAGGTGGGTTTGTAGCACTTGGGCTTTCATTGCGGCAAAGCCCAAAAAAATAAATTCTTATGACATGTTTTTTATTGATGATGAGCACATAAGAAATGTGGCTTTCAAAAATAATGTAGATTTTAACTTCTATCAAAAAAACGTTTTAGAAATTGAAGATTTTGAAAACACAGAATTGTTATTTCTTGACACTTTGCATAATTACAATCAAGTTCGACAAGAATTAAATCTTTATGCTAAAAAAGTTGAAAAATACATTATTTTACACGATGTTGTATCATTTGCATATTCGGATGAGGCGCCTGAATTCAATTATGAAAATAAAAAAGGATTGATGCCAGCAGTCCAAGACTTTTTAGAAAATAATTCCGAGTGGGAAATTGAAGAATTTTTTCAAAACAACAATGGGTTGTGTGTTTTAAAAAGAAAAAAAGAAAATATTAAAATACTTCATGTTAACAATTTTGGATTCATGGATTACATGAATGATATGGTGTTTCATGGCGGCAGAAGCCTACTGGGTGAAAACTATTACGAAAGCAATTGTGCTTCTTATATGTATAAAAGCTTTTTGCCAAACAAAGAAAGTCTTTATGGAAGGGGATTTTCTTTATCGTGCAGACTCGATGATCCAAAAAACGTTCTCGCAAATGAATCAATTGAAGAAAAAATAAAAGATAAGTATTTTGATTTGATTGTTTATGGATCTGCTACTAGATGTAAAAGCTTTTTGGATTTAGTAAAAAAGGTCTATAAGAAAAATGAAATAGTTTTTATTGATGGCGAAGATACGACTGATATATCTTGGGACTTATGTGAAATTGGAACTTATTTTAAAAGAGAATTGATAAATCAAAGCCATTGTGTTCATCCAATTAATTTTAGCATCCCAAAAGAACTGTTTGTTGGAAAAAAGAAAAAGCTTAAATTACATTCAGACATTCAACCTGATGCTTCTTACGCTTTTGAAAACGAAGAAGATTATCATCTAAATTATGCATCAAGTTTTTTTGCAAACACAAAGAGAAAATCAGGATGGGATTGCATGAGACATCAAGAAATTATTGCAAATTATTGTTTTCCTTATTTTGAAGATTTACAAAGTTGCCCTGATGGAACTATGACGTTTTTCCCAAAAAAATTAGTAGTTGATTATATGGAAAAATATAAAGATAATGCAACTAAAGAATATTGGACATATATGGATATAATTTATGATCATGCCAAGAAGTATTTGACGACAGAATATACAATGAAATATATTTTAGAAAAGGTTATTTGATGAATTATTCATACGGAATTGAAAATGTTCTTGTTTGGAATTATAGTCACAATGTAAGAATGAAATATGGAAATTACTGTAGTTTTGGCGACGACATTAATGTGATACTTGTTGGACACAACG
>JGI24890J29729_1000936_pt1 | contig 15159 bp, 18 predicted proteins | sample FreactcultureFD7_FD_29729 | JGI IMG/M metagenome (IMG submission 29729)
CCGCCTCGGGCAACGACGAAGCATTCATCACCGTCCGCTGATGGCGATGACGGGGCGGGTGGCGTTGTAAACCACCCGCCAACCAATCAAAAAAATGAGGGATAATAATGGCTTTTGTTCTGAAGCAGTCGGCTACCTATACGTGGCCCGTGACCATCGAAGTGCCGACGAGCGGCGGTCGTTTTGACAAGCAGGTCTTTGACGCCGAGTTCAAGCGCGTCGGCCAGACTGGCGCTGAGGACTACATGGCTGGGATCGCCAAGGGCGACAACAGCGTCATCGGCGTCCTTGGTGAAGTGCTGATCGGCTGGTCTGGCGTGACCGATGGCACCGACGACATCCCGTTCTCGATTGCCGCGCGCGACCAGCTTCTCGAAGTGAACCTCGCCGCATCCGCGATCTTTCAGGCATGGATCGACAGCCTGACGGGATCGAAGAAAAAAAACTGATCGACGCCGCCCGCTACTGGGTGGGCGGCGACACATCTTACGCCGAAGCCATCAATGACCTCAAAGCGTTCAGCGCGCCGGAAGAGGTCATTCAGGAACTTCTCGATTTACAGGCCAACGCAGACTTCGAGGTATTCGAGGAAAACTGGCCTGTAATCGAGATGTTCCTGCGAGTTCAGACGCAGTGGCGTGTTGGGATGGCTGGCCTGATTGGCCTCGATTACAGTATCCTGAAGTGGATGTTTGACGTTTACGGAGTGGACGATCATAAAGAGATGATGGACTGCTTGATTATCATGGAGCGCTCCGTCATCGCGGCGATGAATGAGGAAAAGTAATGGCTGACACCAGTCTGAACCTGAAGGTTCTTCTTCAAGGCAATGTCAGCGGCACTGACCAGTTCGACCGCTTCTCTTCCTCTCTCGCAACGGTCGGCAAGACCGCTGATAGCGTCAATCGCCAGATGGCAACCCTGACCGGCGGCATGAAGTTGCTTGCCGCCGGTTTCGGTGCCGGAAGCCTCACGGGCATGGTCTCCGAGTTCGCTCGGGTCTCGATCCAGCTTGACGCCTTCAGCAAGCAGCTTTCGATTGGCTTCGGTGAAGTCAACACGGCGGAACTTGAAAAGCTGCGCGCGATCATGCGCGATCTCGGCATCAGCGAGCAGTACGCGCTCGGGCAGGCGGTGCGTTTCACGTCAGCGATGAAGCTGTCTGGCCAGACTGCATCTGAAGCCAACGCGAACTTTGCTGCCGCATCAAAGCTGATCCTCTCGAACAAGTTGACCGAAGATCAGGCGAACCGCGTCTATTACGCGATGTCGCAGATCGCCTCGCGCGGGAAGCTGTATCAGGAGCAGCTTGGCCGTGAACTGGGCAAGACGCTCGCGGGCTTTACGTCGCAGTTGGCGACCGCGATGGGTATCAGCAGCGCCCAACTTCAGGACAACATGAAGAAGGGCAAGGTCTCGGCCTCCGACTTCTTCGCGGGCCTGCGTGGTGTTGCGGATGGCATTGACCCGTCCAAGCTGGACAGTTCGGCCCGCCGCCTGAACATGCTGAACAACGCGATCTTCGATCTGAAATCGAAGATGCTCGACAGCGGCACGATCAAGACCGTTCTCACCGATGCAGGCAACGCCGCCAAGTTCCTCGCGGATAACGCTGAGACGCTTGCGACGGTGCTGTCGTATGGCCTCGCCGCCAGTCTCGGCAAGGCGGCTCAGGCGATGTACCTGAAGACGACGGCCTCGATTGAAGCCACGCGCGTCGAGCGCGCACTTGCAACGCAGACCGCCGCATCGACCGAGGCAACGCTGGCATCCATTGCCGCGGACTATGAAAAAGCCAAGTCACAGGCCGCGATCACCGATAGTGAACTGGCGGCGGCTGAGGCTTACCAGACGACCGTTGCGTTTGCCTATGAGGAAGCGGCGGCAAAGCTGGAACTGGCGAAGCAAAACCTGCGCCTCTCGACGTCTGAGTACCTCGAAGCCGATGCGGCTCGGAACTCGACCGAGTTCAAGGAGCAGATGATCGCGGCCAATGAGGCTGCGGTGAAGTCTGAAGCTGAACTCAGCCTCGTCATCACGGAAGCTGCGGCGGAATTGCGCCGCCTCGATGGTGCGCTGGCGGCGGCAGATGCAGAATTGCTGGCGGCCGCTGAAGCGTCGAACGTGGCCGCAATTGCGCTTGCGCGCACTGGCGAGGCCGCTGCTGCGGCTGGTCTCGAAGCCTTGACGTTCAGGGACGTGATGGGCGGTCTGCTTGGTATGCTGGGCGGCTGGCAGGGCCTCGCCTTCATGGGCGCTGCCGTTGCTATCGAATACCTGACCTCGCAGCAGACCGAGGCAGAGAAGGCCACGCGCGCTGTGGAGGCCGCTGACAAGGCAATGGGCAGCTACCAGTTGACGCTGGGCGAATTGCTCGATGAGCGTACCGGCAAGCACAAGCAACTGACGGAAGCACTCGAAGCGCAGTACCTCGCGCAGCTTAAAGTCAATGCCGCCGAGGCAGTGAGCAACGCCAAGGCCGCGCGCACCGCGCTGTCTTCGGACGTCGAGAACAAGAACGGCGGTAGCTGGCTCGATCTGATGGGGCAAGCCTTCATCAATCAGTCGGCGGCTGAGAGTGGCGATAGCAAGGGCTTCGTCAACTATGGCGCATCCGATGCCGCCAAGTCGTTCTCGTCGCTCATCCAGTCCGACAACCTCACCGCCGACAAACTCGTCAGCGCGGTCGCGGCGGCGCGCCGGTCTGGCGTTCAGGGGATTGATGACCGGTACGTTTCCACGCTGGCCAAGGCGCTGAATGACGCCGAGGTCATCCGTATTGGCGAGAAAATCCGCACGCTTGGCGTCAACAGCCTGAACGCTCAGGAAACGGCTACGGCCAAGGTTGCTGGCCTGCCGGGTTTCCCGAGCGCCACGGTGATGACCGGCGTCACGGATACGAAGAAGCACGCCGATCCGTTCGCCAGTGCCGAGAAGGAACTGGGGCGCACCAACGCTGGTCTGGCGGCACAGACTGTGCTGTGGATGCAGAATGGCCACGTCATCGAGGCCACGAACAAGGCTCAGGCCGAGTTCGACGTTTCTTCTGCGGGCCGTTTTGCAAATGAGAGCGATCAGCGCAAAAAGGCGTGGGTTGCGCTTAATGCTCAAAAGGACAAGCTGGAAGAACTTCTCAAGGCTGAGAAACTCTATACTGAAGAGCAGAACAGGTGGGGTGAGGATAAGGCCAAGAACGACTTCGAGTTAGCGCATTGGGACTTGCTGCATGGCAAGATCAAGAAAGCTGCTGAAGCCGAGTTCGAGTTCAACCTTGCCCGCGGTGCCTACAAAGGATTGCCTCAGGCTGAAATTGGCAAGTTGAGCGAAAAGGCGCGCGCCGACGACGCCTCTAAGCTGGCTGTAACGCAGCAGGCTGAAGCTGACGCGCTTGCGAAGGCTGAGATCGGCTGGAAGCGCGAGACCGAGGCCGTCACCGACCAGTACAAGGCAGTGACGATGAGCGCTGAGGCGTACAAGCTGATGGTCGAGCGTAAGCAGGCCCTCGCTCAGATTGACGAACACGTCGCCAACATGGACGAGAAGAGCGCGGCTGAGTATCGCAAGAAGGCTCAGGCGTGGCTCGAAGAGAAGCAGGCCGCTGAGAAGGCGTATGATGCTTGGACGCGGTCTGCGGAAGGCGGCGCACAGATCGCGCTGCACGCCTACAAGGATGACATCGACAACCTCGGTAAGCACATCGGGGATGCGATGAACAATGCCTTCAAGGGCGCTGAGGACGCGCTGGTCAACTTCTGCATGACCGGCAAGCTGAACTTCACCGACTTTGCGAACAGCATCATCAAAGACCTGATCCGCATTGCGATCCAGCAGTCCATCATGAAGTGGGCCACGACGCTGATGAACTTCATTCCCGGCATGGGTGCGCCGAGCGCAGCCCTGTCGGCTGATGCTTCAGCGACCATCGCAGCCAACCCCGGCATCTTTGCCACGGGTGGCGCATTCGATACCGGCGGCGTGCGCAAGTTTGCGACCGGCGACGTCTTCGACAGTCCGACGATGTTTGGCTTCGGCGGCAATAAGCTGGGCGTGATGGGTGAGGCTGGGCCTGAGGCGATCATGCCGCTGAAGCGCGGCGCGGATGGCAAGCTGGGCATCGCTGGTGGCGGAGGCGGCTCCGTCAACAACGTCACGGTCAACATGAATGTCGATGGTGGCAGCAGTCAGGTGACCAGCAGTTCTGGTCATGCGGCGCAGCTTGGGCAGGCGATCAGCCGGGCAGTTCAGGCTGAGATCGTCAAGCAGCGTCGGCCCGGCGGACTTTTGGCGGCATAATCATGGCAACCTTCACCTACACGCCCGACAATGGCGCATCCTACACCATCAAGCCGAACGTGCGCGTCTCTAAGTTCGGAGACGGGTACGAACAGCGCGCGGGCAACGGCATCAACCTGAACCCGAAGGTCTGGACGCTGAAGTTCTCGATGCGCGTCGATGCCGAGGCACTGGCAATCACGTCGTTCCTCGAAGCGCAGGCGGGCCTGACCAGCTTCACTTGGACCGACATCAACGGCTCCACGAACAAGTATGTCTGCCGCACTTGGACTGTGGTGAAGGATCACTATAATCTCAACACGGTCTCTGCCTCTTTTGAGCAGGTATTCGAGCCGTAATAAGAGGAAGGACGACATGCAGATTGCTTTGGTCCTGTCAGCCGAAGAGGTTCAGGACATCCTCAATACGCTTGGTGAACTCCCGACCAAGGTCGGTGCGTGGCCGTTGCTGATGAAGATCAAGCAGCAGGCTGAGGCGTACCTGAATGCACCGCCACCCGCGCCCGTCGAGGCCGCGCAGTGAACGTCAGCTTCTCTTGGCACGTCGGAAACCTCGTGGTGCAGCCCAATGTGGGCGACCACGAGAATGTCGTCTCGTGCGTCCATTTCACGCTCATCGGCACCGATGGCACGTTCGGTAGCAGCATCTATGGCTCGGTCTATCTGGACGCGCCTGACGGCGACTTCACACCCTACGCCAGCCTCACCGAAGCTGAAGCAGTTTCGTGGGTGGAAGCGGCGCTTGGTCCCGACACGATCAACGACCTGAAGGCCATCGTGACGCAGCGCATCGCGGAGATCGCCGCTGCGCCCGCGCCTGTGGCCGCGCTTCCGTGGGGTAGCGCATGACCATTACGGCAGACATCCAGACCCTCGCGCCTTCATCGGTGATCGAGATGTTCGAGATCGACACCAGCATCGTCGGTGGCGGCATCTATCGGTTTCACGCGGGCAAGAACGGCCTGACCTCCGATGTGATCTGGCAGGGCAACACCTATTCCGCATTCCCTATCGAAGCCTCTGGCTTCGAGTGGAACGGAAAGGGCAGCTTGCCGCGCCCGACGCTGACTGTGGCGAACGCGCTTGGCACGATCAGCGCGCTGGTCCTGATGTATCAAGACTTGGCCGGGTCTAAGGTCACGCGCATCCGCACGCTGGCGAAGTATCTCGACGCCGTGAACTTCTCCGGCGGCGTGAACCCCACGGCAGACAGCACTGCGGAGTTCGCGCGCGACATCTATTATATCGACCGTAAGTCTTCGGAAAACCGCGAATACGTCGCGTTCGAGTTGGCGGCATCCCTTGACCTTGCTGGCGTGAAGGTTCCGCATCGCCAGATCGTGCAAAACTACTGCCCGTGGCTCTATCGCGGCGCTGAGTGCGGGTATACCGGAACGAACTACTTCGACACGAATGACGCATCGGTCGGATCACTTTCGCTGGATGTGTGCGGCAAGCGCATTTCCTCGTGCAAGTGCCGCTTCGGCACGACCGGGGTGCTGCCATACGGCGGCTTTCCCGCAGCAGGGCTTATCAAGTAATGAACGAAGACACCCGCGAAGCCGCCTCGCAGTACGCTCAGGCCGAGTTCCCGCGCGAGGCGTGCGGCCTTGTCGTCATTGTACGCGGCAAGGAAAAGTTCTGGCCGTGCCGCAACATCAGCGACTTCGGCGGCGACCAGTTCATCATGGACCCGAACGACTATGCCGAAGCCGAAAAGGCTGGCGAGATCGTCGGCGTCTTCCATAGCCACATCAACCTGCCGCCGATCCCGTCTGGCGCGGACAAGGTGGCCTGCGAGGCGACCGGGCTGAAATGGTACATCATCGGCGTGCCGACGCTCTCGTGGTTCGAGTTCGAGCCGAGCGGGTACGAAGAGCCGCTCGTGGGCCGCGTCCATTGCTGGGGCACGCTCGATTGCTGGTCAATTGTGCGGGACTGGTATCGGATCGAGCGCGGCATCGAACTCATCAACCTGCCCCGCGCGCCGAACTTCTGGCAGCGTGGCGAAAACATCTTGGGCGACAACTACAAGCGCGCAGGTTTCGTGGCGATCCATGAAGATGAGCCGCTCGAAGTAGGCGACGTTATTCTGATGCAGACTGGTGATAGCCCCTTCCCGAACCATGTTGCGTTGTATATTGGGGATGACATCATTCTGCATCACGCGGAAAACCGCCTTTCGAGCCGCGACGTTTATGGCGGCTGGTACAAAAAGCATACGGTGAAAGTTGTTCGCTATGCGCAAGGTTCGGCTTAACGGCGCTCTTGGGAAGAAATACGGTCGACTGCACAAACTCGATGTGCAGACGCCCGCCGAAGCCATCCATGCTCTTTGCATGAACTTCCCCGGCTTCAAGCAAGACCTGATCGAGAGTGGTGATCGTGGCGTCGGATACCGCTGTGTCGTGGACAAGGAAGTCTCCGATGTCGAGCGCCTGACCTATCCGATGTCGCGCGACTTTTCGATCACCCCGGTTGTCATGGGCGCGGGCAAGGTGGGCATGATTATCGCGGGAATTGCTCTGCTGGCGATCCACTTCATCCCCGGCCTTCAGCCACTTGCGCTCGCGCTGGATACCATCGGCCTGCATGGCGCAATGGTCGCGTGGATGGGCGCTGCGCTGCTGCTGGGCGGCATCTCGCAGTTGCTCACGCCGACGCCGCAGGCAGGGGTGAATGGCACTCAGAACACTAACAACACGATCAGCGGCGCGACCAACACCACGGCTCAGGGCGCGCCGGTGCCGTTTGGCTATGGCCGTCGCATCGTGGGTAGCGCTGTCATCAGTGCAGGCATCACGGTCGAGCAGCCCGCCGCTGTGGCCTATCCCTATGACCTCAAGCTGACGGGGATGATTGTACCGGCATGAGCGACGCAATCATTATCGCGGGCGCTAGTGGCGGCAAAGCTGGTGGGTCTGGCGGCGGTCTCAACGAGTCCGCCGACACCCTCAAGTCGACCTCGTATGCGCAGGTTCTCGACCTCGTTTCTGAGGGCGAAATCGGCGGTCTGGTCAACGGATTGCAGTCGATCTATCTGGACGATACGCCGATCCAGAACCCTGATGGGACGAACAACTTCAAGGGCGTCACCTATGTCGCCACGACCGGCACTCAGACGCAGGGTGTGGTGGCTGGCTACAACCAAGTATCGAACGAGATCGCGGTCGCAACCGAGGTCAAGTATTCGACGCCCATCGTCAAGACCATCACGAACACGACTGTCACGTCATGCACCGTGACTATCCAGTTGCCCGCGCTGACCTACATGGACAGCAGCGGTAACCTTGGTGGTTCATCCATCGAGTACGCGATCGATATTCAGGTCGATGGCGGCGGCTGGGTCACGAAAGTCGATGAGACGATCAACGGCAAGTGCAGCAGCACTTATGAGCGCCAGTATCGCATCAACCTGCCGACTGGGACGACGCGCCAGATCAGGGTGCGCCGGATCACCGCCGACAGCACTTCCTCGTCGCTGAACAACAAGACGTTCTTCAAGTCCTACGCGGAAATCATCGACGCGCAGCTTTCGTACCCGAACAGCGCGATCATCGGCGTGCGCGTGGATGCCTCGCAGTTTCAGAACGTGCCGAAGCGCGGTTATGACGTAAAGCTGCTGAAAATCCGCATCCCGACGAACTGCACGGTTCGCGCGGATGGATCGCTGGCATACAGCGGGACTTGGGACGGAACGTTTCAAGTTGCGTGGTCTTCGTGCCCGGCATGGGCATTCTATGACATGCTCACGCAGTCGCGGTATGGCCTCGGCAACTACATCTCCGCCTCGCAGGTGGACAAGTGGTCGCTCTATTCGATAAGCAAGTATTGCAACCAGCTTGTCAACGATGGTTTCGGCGGCACTGAGCCGCGCTTTTCTTGCAATCTGTGGATCAATACGCAGCAGGAAGCCTTCACTGTTGTCAGCCAGATGGCTTCGATCTTCCGTGGCATGGTATACTGGGGGACTGGCAGCGTCTCGGCCTCTCAGGATAGCCCTGCTACCCCGTCCTACCTCTTCACGAACGCGAACGTGATCGATGGGGTATTCGACTATCAGGGTTCTAGCGCCAAGGCCCGCCACACCGTCGCGCTCGTCACGTACAGCGACCCGAACGATATGTATCTGGATAAGGTCGAGTACGTCGAGGATACGGCTGGGATCGCGCGCTACGGCGTCGTCTCGACCGACGTGGTGGCCTTCGGTTGCACGAGCCGTGGGCAGGCCGCGCGCCTTGGTCGCTGGCTTCTCTACTCGGAGCGCTATGAGACTGATGTCGTCGTCTTCAAGACGGCGCTGGAAGGCTGCATCTGCCGCCCCGGCGAGGTCATTAAGATCGCTGACCAGTATCGCGCTGGCTCGCGCATCGGCGGGCGGATCAGCGGCGCTACGACCACGAGCGTCACGGTCGACAACCTGAGCGGCGTCAACGTGACCGGCGGAACGCTCTACATCGTTGGGCCTGATGGCGCGGTCTACAGTAGCACGGTCGTCGGCTCGTCGGGTAATACCGTGACGGTCTCGCCCGCGCTGACGGTCACGCCGCAGGCGCAGTCGCAGTGGGTCATCGCAACGCCCCTGCTTGACGCTCAGACCTTCCGCATCTTGGCGATGGTCGAGGGCAGCGACGGCACGATGGAAATCACCGCGCTGGCGAACAATCAGTCGAAGTACGACTACGTCGAGAACGGTCTGGTTCTGCAACGGCGGAACATCAGTGACCTTTCGCCGGTGCCCGCGACTGTGGCGTCTGTGTCGATGACCGAGACGCTGTATCGCTATCAGGCTGATGTCCGGTCGAAGGTCACGGTGAACTGGCCCGCAGCAGCCAGCGCGACCGCGTACAAGATCGAGTGGCGCAAGGACTTCGGCAACTGGGTGTCCGACGTCACCAGCAGCCTCGACTATGACATCGTGAACACCACGGTTGGCCGGTATGACGTCAAGGTCACGTCCATCGGTGTGTTCGGCACGCCCGCGCAGACCGCAGCCACCGGAACGCTGAACGCGCTGGGTAAGACCGCGCCGCCGAGCAACGTCACCGGCTTCACGGCCACCATCGATCCGCTCATTGGCATCACGCTGTCGTGGACGCCTGTGACCGACCTTGACCTCGCGCAGTACGAAATCAGGACCGGGGCAAGCTGGGCGGCTGGAACGCTGGTCTCTCAGGTGGCGGCGAACAGCTACAAGCTGGGCGCGATCAGCGGGACGTCGCAGACGTTCTGGATCAAGGCCATCGACACCACGGGCAATTACAGTACGACCGAGACCTCCGTCACGACGTCACTGTCTGCTCCCTCAATCGTCACGCCCACTGTTCAAGTGATCGACAATAACGTCCTTCTGAAATGGACAGCCTCGACTTCGACGCTGGCGATCAACTATTACGAAATCCGCAAGGGTGCGACTTGGGCTGCGGGAACTGTTGTTGGCCGCGTCTCGAACGCTACCTTCACCGCCTTGTTCGAGACTGCATCGGGCACTTACACGTACTGGGTTGCGGGCGTCGACATCGGCGGCAACTATGGCACGCCGAACAGCATCTCGACCACCGTCTCACAGCCGCCTGACTACGTGCTGTTCCTGAACTACACGTCGTCGCTCAATGGCACGCTGTCGAATGCGGTGAAGTTTGGCAACAGCCTGACGATGCTGGTGGACACGTCCAAGACGATTGCTACGCACTTCACCAGCAACTCTTGGGCCTCTCCGCAGGCTCAGGTGACGGCTGGCTACCCGCTGTGGATCGAGCCGAGTGTCGGCACCGCGTATTACGAAGAGGTCATCGACTACGGCGCAACGCTCGCCGCGTGCCGGGTGACCGTGAACGCGGTGACCGCGGTGCTGGCTGGATCGGCCACGCTCACGCCGAAGATCAGCGTGAGCAACACGTCTGCCACCGGCCCGTGGACCGACTATGCGGGCGTCAGCCAAGCCTATGTGACCGCGTTCCGCTGGGTGAAGATCAGGTTCGACGTTGTGGGCACTGGCACCACGTCGCTCGTCAGCCTGAGCAACCTCGTCATCAACCTCGACGCCAAGGGCAAGACCGATCAGGGCACGGCTACCGCCGTCTCGACGGACACCGGCGGCACCGTGGTCAACTTCAATGCTTCATTCGTCGCCGTGAACGCGATTACTGTAACGCCGCAAGGAACCGGCGCGCGTTATGCGATCTATGATTTCGCGGGCGGCGCAAATCCGACTTCATTCAAAGTATTGCTCTATGATAGTGCTGGTAATCGTCTGTCTGGCACTGTATCGTGGACCGCTAGGGGTTATTAATAATGGCTGGTGCAAACTGGGCTTCGCCCGCGCTTACTGACAGTTACACCACGTTCCTCTCGGCTCTTGCTGCGAGGGATGTTGATGCGATCACGCAGTTCTCCGCGAACGGCGACGGCACCAACATGCCCACGGGCGCGATCAAGTGGAACTCGGCGCTGGGCCGCTGGCAGCAGTGGAGCGGAACGGCGTGGGCCGAACTCGCTGCGACCTACAACCTGACCGGCCTGACGGCGACCTCGTTCTCGAACACCGGCAACACCACGCTCGGCAGCGCCAGCAGCAACACGATCACGACCAACGCGGCAACGTGGACGGTTGCGAATAGCCCGGTCATCACCGGCGCGATGACGTTCGCCTCGGCCCTCACGTTTCAGGGCAACCTGACGTTCGGCAGCGCCAGTGGCAATACCGTGACCCTCGTCGGGAACACCGTGAACCTGCCTACCGGCACGACCACCTTCGCGGTCGGCACGGCGAACTTCAGCGTCGGCCTTCAGGTTGGTGGATCGGCGGTGATGTCTGCTGCCAGCACGGCCACCCTGACTAACAAGACGTTCGATACGGCTGGCGCTGGTAACGTCCTGAAGGTCAACGGCAACACCCTTACGGCAACGGCTGGTGCGGCCACGGTCACGCTACCCAACGCAACTGACACGCTGGTTGGTCGCGCGACGACCGACACGCTGACGAACAAGACGATCACCGGCCTCGCATCGGCATCTACGATCTTCGACGCGGGTGGCGCGCTGTCGTTCAGCATCGGCTATCTGGACGCGCCGCAGAACTCGCAGACGGCCAGCTACACGCTCGCCCTGAGCGACCGCGGCAAGCACATCTCGACCAACAACGCGCTGATTGTGCCCGCGAACTCGACCACCGCGTTCCCGGTTGGATCGTCCGTCTCGATGTTCAACAACAGCGCATCGAGCATCGCACTGACCATCGCCAACGGCAGCACCGATACGATCCAACAGGCTGGCACGAACACCGCCGTTGTCACCGCATCCAGCTTCACCGCGACGATCAGTGGCACCACGCTGAGCGTATCTTCGATGACCACCGGCACGCTGGCTGTCGGCCAGACCGTCGTCGGGTACGGCAACATCACCGCGCTGGGCACGGGTACGGGCGGCGTCGGAACGTACACGCTGAGCCTTTCCAGCACTGTGTCGAGCGCCACGGCGATGTCTTCAACCACGACTGCGACCACGGCAATCAACGGCCAGAGCGCAGTTGTGACTGGATCGATCAGCACGACCACGCTGACGGTCACGGGTGTCACCAGTGGCGCGCTGGCCATCGGCCAGACGATCAGCGGCACGGGCATCACGGCTGGTACGCAGATCATCGGGTTCATCAGTGGATCGGGCGGCACCGGCACGTACATCGTCAGCGTCTCTCAGACCGTGGCCAGCACGACCGTCACGGCTGCGCAGGCTGCGTGCACGATCATGCCCAAGGGCCTTGCCACGCTCCTGAAGGTATCCGCGACGGCTTGGATCATTGCTGGCTCGGGGGTCGCATAATGGGTATCCGCCAAGTATTGATGGCAGGAAGCGGCCTCGCTGGTACGCTCATCTCAGGTCTGTATACCAATTACGGCACGTACTATGGGTATGCGCCGGGTACTGTTGGCGGAACGATCAGCCCCACGACTTTCATGGGGCATCCGATTGCAGCGCTGGAAGTCATTTCTTTCTCGTCAGTTCAGGTGACCTTCTCGGTGTCGGGTAGCCTGCCGAACGGTGTCTTCACGATCCTGACTATCAACGGGATGATGTACCCCGCTTCAGCGGCCACCTATTCGACTGGATCGGGTTTTACCACTTGGTCATGGGCCGCGCCCGGCGGCAGCACCCTTCCGATCAGCGCCAACGGCCAGTTCGTGCAATGGAGCCTTTCTTAATGCTTGACCTTCAGTTCACGCTGCCCGCCAGCCGCGAAGAATGGTTCGCCAAGGGTTCAGTCGACGGCCACCAGTTTGAAGTGCCCGGCACGTTTCGCGAAGATGGGACGCTGGATGAGGCCGCGACCATCGCGCGCATCAAGTCCGATATGCTGTTTCGGATCGTCCACACCCGCCGGAACGCACAGCTTGCGAACAGCGATGCCGCCCTGCGCGGCCTGCACGACATGGTGTACGTCGCCGGGGAGATGGTGCGCGAGGATCACACGCTCTACCACCCGGAGAGCGCCGAGGCGCTGGGTCTGCTGAAGGCAGCGTTCCCCGATGGCTATGACTTCGAGAGCGCGATGACCAATGTCGTTGGGGTCTATGATGGGTATCGCCCGCCGTACAAGAACTCGTCCGTAAGCTGGTATGAGTTCTGCGAGCCGAGCGAAGAATTGCTCGACAGCTACAAGGTCGACCGCAGCGTATATCGTAGCATCCTCGACTGGTACGGTCTGAAGTTCGACTTGGAAACCAAGAGCGTCATCCTGAAGGTCGTCTGCTTGGATGTCGAAGGCGAGAAGCCCGACTTCCCGGCCAACTGCTTTCAGTTCTACGCGACCACGCATCACCCTGACGGGGCTGTTGATGATCTGGTAGACTGCTATGTGTGGACGACCCACGAACTCATGCGTGAGTATTGCAACAAGCATGGCCTCACCTTCCCCATCGACGGAGAGATTGGTGAGAAAATCGTACAATGGGGGGTGGTGTTCAACAGTAAGACGCTGGAACTCGGCGTTGTGAAAGGGTACTACGAGTATGGCAATCCTCTCCCCTCAGGAGATGAAGGAAATTGATGCTCGCTTTTGGGCGACCATCGATTACGAAAACCGCCTCCACAAGAAGCAAGTGAAGTCCGACAGGAAGAAAGCTGCCGGAAAGAAGGACTAGGGACTATGGACTTGACCTCGGTTGCATCGGTTGTAGGCGTGATTGCAAGCGGGTTGGCCGGTCTTGCCAGTTGGATTACGCTTCGTGAGCGCGTTGTTCGCGCCGAGACGAAGATCGAGACGCTCGAAAGCCTGCACAAAGATCAGAAGACTGAAGTGCAATCGCTGCGCGAGTGGCTTGACAGTCAATTCATTGAACTGCGCAAGTCCCTCGAACGCAAGGCTGATCGTTAATTACAAGGCGACAGAATGTGACAATCAGGATTTCAGATGAAGACTTCGCGGCTGCTTGGACGCACTGCGATGGTAGCCCGGCTCGTGTGGCGCAGCATCTCAGTGTTGCGGAGCGGTTTGTTTATCGGCGGCGCAATGCGCTGATGACCAAGGGGGTCATCCTTCCGACGCAATCGCGGGAGTGGCGTCAGACCTTTCCGAACTCCACGCGGGTCAATCTGACCGATGGCGTGGTCATCATCTTCAGCGATGCTCACTGGTGGCCCGGCACGCGCACGCCCGCGCACGAGGCGCTCCTGCTGCTGATCGAGCGGATGAAGCCGAAGGTGGTCATCGCCAACGGTGATCTGGTGGATGGTGCCAGCACGAACCGGCATGACCCGCACGGCTGGGCCGAGCGACCCACCGTCAAAGAAGAGATCGAGACGGTCGACGCGCACTTGCACGAGATCAAGCTGGCCTCCCCGAAGGGTGCGCGGTTCATCTGGAATATCGGCAACCACGACCTGAACTTCGAGCGGCGGCTGGCAACCCGCGTGCCTGAGTTCGCTGGGATGCCGATGGTGCGGCTCGAAGATCACTTCGACGGATGGGAAATGCAGTGGAAGACGGAGATCAATGACTGCACTGTAGTCAAGCACCGCTACCACAATGGTATTCACGCCGCGTACAACAACGCGCTGAAATCCGGCAAGACGATTGTCACTGGACATCTTCATCGGCTGGCCGTAACTCCGTGGGTAGACTACAACGGCAAGCGCTGGGGTGTTGATACCGGCACGCTGGCAAATCCGAATGGCCCGCAGTTCGAGTATGGCGAAGACAATCCGAAGCCGCACTGTTCTGGCTTCGCGGTCTTGACTTACAAAAACGGCTTTCTTCTGCCTCCTGAACTGGTTGAGGTCATCAATGGCCGTGCATATTTCCGTGGTGAGGTGATCTATGAGTAATCTCGACCCCGCAGTCGTGAAGGCCGCGGTCAACTCGTTCCGCAAGTGGGGCATCCCTGCGTCGGTCAGCCTTGCGCAGTTCGCGCTCGAAAGTGGCTGGGGCAAAAAAGACCTCGGCTGCTTCAACTATTTCGGCATGAAGGCTGCTTGCGGCGCTGACGGCAAGCCTGTGGTTCCGTTCGTGATGGAGCATACGCGCGAGGTCGACAAGTACGGGCACGACTATTACGTCGACGCGCCGTTCCGCAAGTTCGCGGATGCCATCGAGGCATTCGATGAACATGCCAAGCTGCTGGCCACCCGCCCGGCCTATGCCAAGGCACGCGCTAAGCTGCCGAGTGCCGACGCCTTCGCTGATGCCCTGACTGGCGTCTACGCGACCGACCCGAAATACGGAACCCTGCTGAAAGAGATCATGCACGGCTCCAACCTGTATCAATACGACAAGGAGTGACCGATGGGGTTCCTGACCTCCCTGCGCGCCCGGCTGAACGAGCGCTCTACCTATATGTTCTGGATCGGCTCGATGGGCGTCGTGGCGGGC
>JGI24890J29729_1000937_pt1 | contig 15126 bp, 29 predicted proteins | sample FreactcultureFD7_FD_29729 | JGI IMG/M metagenome (IMG submission 29729)
TGTTGAGAGCGTGGCGCATTGGCTGAACGATTGTTGACAACTGATCTGATGCGATCAGCAAGATTGCTGGCATCATCTCCAAGTGGTGTGAACATCAGTCCTCATCCACAATTGAGAATCGGCGAGTGATTGTTGTTGTTTCCAACTTTGCAACCATCTCTTCTGGAAGCATCTCGCGAATTCGCTTGGTGTCGATGCGATGAGTTTCAACTGTTGTCCAGCGAACTGCTTCGCGACCATTGACCAAAGCGATTTCGCAATCGCCCATCGCTGCCTCAACTTGCTGGCGAGCGATGTCTGCCTTTTCTGCCCATTCCTTTTGCTTGGCTTTTGCCTCGATGTAAGCAGTCAGAAACGCTGATGCTGTTGGATCGAGATCAACCATTTGTGCATTGATTTGTGTTGACATTTCCCCTGTTTCCTTTTCTTAGTAGTAAGAGTGCTTCTGCCAGAATGATTTGGCAGCGCAAGCGCCGTCAGATCCATAATGGCGAGAGATATAGGCGATTGATGCAACCACCTGAGCGAGTGGATCGGCTGAATGTTTCAAGCCGATGTTGCGATAAGTTGATTCCAAGAGTTGTCCGATTCCTTTGGCTGAGGAACTGGGGTTCTTGGCTTTGGGATTGATGTGGCTTTCCTTGTTGAAAATCCACAACAGGCATGAAGCCTGGCGTTGATTCATCAGCTCGTTGACGAACAATCCAACTTTGGCTTGATCATCAAGAACGATGGCATCTTGAACTCGAATGACATTGGCTGGCTGGGTTCGATATACCAGACCATTTGAGATCAATGCCATGAGCAGAATTGAGATTGCAAGAATTGCAATCAATGTGTTTGAAAATCTTTGCTGTTGAGTCATTAGATAAATCCTTTTCTTTTGGCTCGATCCAAAGTCCGGTCAATTGAAGCAACTTGAATCTTCAACATTTTTGAGACTTCTTCTTTGGTGAAGCCTTGCGATAGGTATTCCTGAATTTCCCTGAACCTTTTGGTTCCAGCCTCCTTTTTCTTTGTAAGTTTGTTCCTCTGCTCTGGAGTCATTCCTCCCCAGAAGCCGTTGGTTTCGTGATTGTCGATTGCGAATGAAAGGCAAGCAGTTCTGTGAATACAACTGCCGCAAAGTTCCTGAAGGCGCGGAAGGCGCTGATCCAATTCTACCTGAGAGACTGGAAAGAAGAAATCCAGGTCAGGCTCATCGGCACATTTGGCTTCAGGAAAGGATGGTGCGTTGAGTAGTGCAAGCAGACTCACTTTGGATCCCCATATCCTGCTTCACGCAAGAGATCCATCATCATCTGCATCGGCATGATGCCCCACCATTGACCAACTTTGTCTGATGTCATGCCAATTCCATTGGGTTTCACAACCAGGATGCCAAAGTCTGCCCTGGCATTCTGGCGTTCAATTTCAGTTTCCTTCAACCAAGCAGGGATCTTGTAGGTCGCATGATTCTTGACCTCCATGCAAAGTGCTGGAATTCCGGTGATGTCACCCAGATCCTCTCCAGCGCCGCCGCCTCCCAGCGCTCGCCGTTCTGCTCCAGGAAAACCCTGAACCTGAAGGAATCGAACGAGCGCTGTTTCGGCAGCAGTTCCCTTTTGCTTGGCTTTTGACACTATCCACGAACCTGACGGATTGGCAGGGAACTGGAGTGGATGTGCTCGCGAAGTTCTTCATTCTCCCGATAAGAAGCTTCAAGATCAGCGCGAAGTCTTTTGTTTGATAACTTCCAGGCATCTCGCTCGGAATAAGTTCCAAGATAGAAGCCAGCAGTTGTGAAAAATAAAATGATGAGTGCCAAGATATTCCAAGCCATTATTCATCCCCTAACGCTTTGCGAAAATTGTGCCAATCTTCGACTGATTGAAATTCATCGTGAGTGATTGAGTTGCGGTCTAGCCAAAGAAGCAATGGCATCAAGACAATGGTGATTCCGATGATTGCAAGAATTGTGAGCATTAGAACTCCAAATTGCAGATGACCACATAAGGGTCAATTCCATCTGCATTGTCAAGCAGAATCTGAAACTCTGCTTTGATGGATGTGAGATAAGCGCGGAAGATCATTGCCGTTGTCCAGTCTGGGAGCCAGTAGGCATTGGCAAAATTGAAGTCAATTTTTTCGCCTTTTACATTTTCAAAGCGATCGGATTGGTTTGACCAATCATTTGTTTTCCATTCCATCTTTGCAACATAAAGGAATGAAAGATCCTCGCAAATGATCTCTAGTGTGATTGCCATTATGCAACCGCCTTCTCTGCTTCAATGAGAGATTTTGTGAGTTGATCTTGATAATAACGATCAGCACAATCTAGGCATACTTCAAGAATAAATTCGCCACGAACTTGATGAGCAAGAATTTCTGTGGTGCTTGTGCAGATTTGGCATTTGAGCATTTTGTCTCCTCGACTCGGTGAAGGATCCTTGTTCCTTCTCTTGATGTAAATACTACACCCGACAAGTCAAATTGAAAACCATTTCAGGAAACTATTTTCGGCGTGTCTTAGCCCACAATGCGAAAAGACCCCCACAGCCGTAGCCGATGGGGGTCTTTTCTCTTATGCTGGCGAGCGCCTAGCGAGGTTGGTGCTACGAGCCAGCAAAAGCGCGTTCTATGCCTTCCAGGAGGCTGATTTGGGGCTTGTAGAAGGTCTCCATGAAGGTTGGATCTCCGACCCTGTAATGGACTCCCACAGGCTCTGAAGGCAGATGCTCAATCGCTGGCGAGTATCCAGCCACTTTTGAAACCAAGGCAGCCAAGTCATTGAATGAAGTCGGGATTCCAGTGCAGAGATTGGCGATCTGAATGTCAGCCAGGCAACCAGCCAGCGCCCCTTCAACAATATCTTGAATATGGATGAAATCTCGAACTTGAGTGCCATCGCCCCAGATCTGGAATGGATCTGCTTTGTCCATGCCTCGCTTGATGAATGATGGGAATGGATAGTCCAAAGCCTGGTCGGTTCCATAACCTGAGAATGGTCGATAAGTGTGAACAGTCAATCCTGCTCGCCTTGCGTGGCTTGCCAACATCTCACCGGTCAACTTCGCCCAACCATAAGTCAGGTCAGGAGTTTTGATGCTGAAGAAAAGAATGTCGGTCTCCCCCAACTTCCTTGCAACTTCATTGTTCCTTTGCAAGTCAATTGGATAAGCAGCTGAGGATGAAAAGTAAATGATGCAACCTGGTTCGGTTCGCATTGCCCAGCCGAACATCTCGGCATCAATTGAAAGATCAACTGCGAGCGATAGTGGTGAGCCTTCGATCATCTTGCGACCACCGACAACTGCCGCCAAGTGAATCACCTTGTCGAAATAAGTGTTGTCAGTTCGAAAGAAGTCTCTGGCATCAATGCCATCAACAATGTCAATGCCAACAATCTGATGACCTTGTGATTCGAACTTCTTGCGGAATGCTCGACCTACGAAGCCAGCATCTCCAGTGATAAGAATTTTCACACACACCCCCAGAACTGATAGTCATAAATAAGATTTGGATCTTTGAATTGCAAAGTGTTGAAGATGACTGGCTTGAATCCAGTTGCTTCGAGCAATCCCATGACTCCAAGTGAATCCCAACCCCAATAGTGTTGCGGATTGCCGTCATTGGATTCTGAATCTGGCGTGGTGATGATGATTGCCTTGGTCTTGGCGCGGATCTTTGTCAGAGTTGCCTCTGGGTCATCAAGATGCTCGATTGTCTCCGAGCAGATGAACAGATCAACCTTTGGAATCAGATCAATGGTTTCATCAATGCTTCCAGTCAAGTCATAACCAGGAGCGAAGTCTCCGATGTATTTTTCCCTTGCAGGGATTGCGTTGATGATTGCCGCATCGCCAGCAGATAAATCGGCGATAGAATTGACATCTTTGAACCAGGAAGCGAAAGCAATTGTCATCGCCACTCGAAGTTGATGATCTTTCCACTCTGAATGCTGGTGAGGCGTTGCATAAATTTGAGCCAGTTCTTGTTCGGAATAAACAGGTCGAAGTCTCTGCCTCATTTGAGAGCCGCCAAGAGTTGAGAATAAGCATTGCTCGCCAGGTAATCATCGAGCGCCTTCTTGTCTGCTGAATAAACTTCTTCAGCGTTGACATCCCGATAACCTTCATCCCATTCTGCTTTTCCAGCAATCGGATGCAGATGTTCTAAGACAACTTCTGGGATATAGCGGAGAGCATTCAAGTCTTTGCCGAGTGTCATCCAGAAGTTGTCGAGGTATAAGTGAATCATATCTGGTGGAACCATGCCACCCAAAGCATTCACAATGTTTCCAGTCATGCCGACTGCTGTTGCCAAGTTCTCGCCTTGAAGCAAGTCATTGCCATAAACCAAGCCAGTTCCTAATTCATCGAGTGTGTTGATGAAGTGAATATCCCAGTTCTTAGTTCGTGGTCTGTGATCATCGCCAAGGAATGCGAAGTGCCGGTATTTGTGAGCATAATGGCGAGCAGCAAAGTTCAATGGCTTTGCCATTCCCTTTCCTTGCTTTTCCACCATCAAGACATCACAACCGAGTTGAAGATAAGCATCCATCTGTGGCTCATCATCATCAACAATCACAATCAAATCTGATTCAGTCTCTGTCTCATCAAATGACTTGATCAGATCCTCAATGTTTTTTGGTCTGTTCCTACTTGGAACAAGAACAACGAGATTCCTCATTTGCTTCCCCCTTGTTGACGATTTCCCCTGCAATTGCCAAATAGGCAGCACCATCGATGAATGAATCTTCGAGTGGATTGAATGCCAGGCGAGCAAGTTTCAGCCCAGCCATGCACAATGCGACTTGATAAGGAGCAATCTCTTGATTGAGAATGACTGACCAAATCTTTGCAATTCTTTGATGATTCTCGAAAGGATCACCATTTTGTTCATTGCGATCTCCCATTGTCAGGTCAATCGCTTGTTGCAGTATTTCCTCGCGCTTCATGTAACTTTCCCATCTCTTCAACTGGATTCAGCTGTGATGGATCGAGTTGGAAATTCCTGACCTCGCGACCTGGATCTCCAGTCATGATCGGTGACATCCCCTCGAAGATGCTCACTTCACACCATCCCCTGAATTTGACTTTTGGTGTCTCGGATTCTACTTCATCAACTGAGAGCCAGAAGATGAAATCTGCTTTCCGCTTGATGGAAGCATACTGCGAAACCGACACACATCGACCCCATTGATCCCAATATCGCTCGCTCCATGTCTTGACTTCGATGCGCCCGACATTGGTGAAGATGTCTGGATCTCTGTCTTTTGCTGGGTCGGAAAAGGCTGCCTCTGGCTCGAAGCCGTTATTTCGAAGCCAGATGAATGCAGCAAACTCGCCGAGATGACCAACAAGATGGCTGTTCGCTGTGTTCCTGTAATGTCCAGGATTGTTGCGATAGCGCTCGAAAGTCTTCTCGGCGAGAAGGAATGCTGCTTGCTTGGCTTCAGGGTTGAGGATCAAGCCCTGAATGTTCAAAGATTATGCCTTGGATTTTTTCTGCTTGGCAAGTTCTGCATCAACTTCAGTTTGTGCAACTGCAAGAAGATTGAGAGTGAATGGATCCTTTGGATTTGCTTGGCGAGCAATCACCGGAATCAAGCCAGAGAGGAATGAAAGAACTTTGATCAATCCACTTGCGTTCATTGCGAACACTGCTGTTGCAACTGGAAGTGTGAGCGCTCCATAAGTCAGCGCCAATGCTTTGATTTTCTTTGAATCTAGTTTCATTTGTTTTCCTTACTTTGTAGGGGAAAGCGATGTCCAAGCTGGTCTTGCCACTGCGATGATCGTCTTGCCGAGATAGCGCTTGCGTTGATACACGCCACCGCCATTTTGCTGGCTTGCGCCGATTGCACCTTCTGGAGATGTGTTGCCTTCGATAGTTATCAGATAAGAATTGGCAGCATGATTTTCAATCACAATTCCAACATGATCGCTGGAGCCAGTGCCATTCCAATCGAAGAAGATTATGTCTCCTGGCTGAGCCGTCTTTGGATCGACCAATTGCTTCTTCTTCTTGAAATAGTTCACGCCATCTGGACAGTAGATAAATCCAACAGGAGTCTTTGCTGCAATAAGTGAGGAAGCATGAACCTGATCGAAACACCAACTGACGAAACAAGCACACCAACTGGAGCCTTGATCATTTTGACCAGTCTTGGCTTTCCACCAATCCCAGAAGGAAACGATGTTGCCAGACTTGCCGTCTTTGCCACCCTTTTCGACAGTGCCGATCTTGCCTTGAGCAATCTTGACGAGATCAGCGCCAGTTGTCATTTGGAACTTCTTGAGCGAGATGGCTTGGATTCAGTGATTGCCTTCATCACTTCAACATCGATCTTGATGATGTTTTGATTCTCAATCAATTGATCAACCTTATTGATCAAGCCAGTCTGTCCATCATTGAAAAGAGCGTATTCAATCCGCGCCAATTTGTCTTCGATTGCTTCAGTGTGCTTCTTGATGGTGTGTTTCGCAAGGAAACTCATTGCAGCAAGAATTCCAGCCATCACGAAAAAATAAGAATAAATGATGGTGGCTGTGTCTGAATTCATCGCGTAATGATTAGAACCGAGATTGTTGAAGAGACAGCAGAGACTGCCCACAGTTCACCTTCATGGTTGGCAAGGGAAATTTTGTCATTGATGTCCAACTTGTAACCAGTGGTCGAAGAGACTGTGTTATCTCCGCCAAGATAAGCGATTGCAGTTTCACTGTGAACATAGACCATTTCAGCAGCAATGTCGGCGCTGACGATCTTTGTTGGTGATGTTGTGACTGTGTATTGTGCAGATGTAACTGCCATTTGTATCTCCTAGGGTTGAAGGGGTTTGAAATTATGAAGCAGGGGTTGGATCTGGAGCAGGGATTGGAGTAAGAATTCCAATTGAAATCAGATATTCATTGGTCGGTAGTGTGAATGTTTTTTCATTCCAAGTTGACCAACGAGCAGGAATTGAGCCATGATCGCAAAGGCAGACAACAGTGTCACAATTTTGTTCTGTTTTGATTCTGTCCAATAAATCACTGCCATGAGCAGATTCATCAAAGACGAATATGTTTTGAACAACACCATCTTTGATAAACGCATGAGCGCATTCTGTTAGATGTTCCATTGTTTCTCCTTATGACCAATAAGTAACGCGAGCGTAACCAGTGCCACCGATGCAACCTGTGTTTGTTGTGCCAAGAGAACCACCAGAACCTCCGCCTGTGTTTGCAGTTCCAGCAGTTCCAGGAGTTCCATTTATAGCGCCACCCTTGCCACCGCCAGCGATACCACCTTGCCCCAATCCAGAACCGCCGCCGCCGTAACCATTTATTCCTACGCCGCCAAGGATATTCAATGAATTTGAGCTAGAAAAAGAAGCACTTCCACCAGCGCCACCTGCGGCATAAAGACTGCCTGCACCACCTTGAGAACCAGAGCCACCAGTTCCAGGGCTAGAACCAGAGCCAGCGCCGCCGCCTGAACCACCATTTAGACCATTAGTGCCTGGTGTTCCAGCATCTCCGCCAGCGCCACCACCACCACCACCTGAAGCAGTAGCAAGTGCGCCGAATGTTGTGTCTCCCCCATTTCCTCCGCTAACTCCAGCAGAACTGCCAGCAGTTCCACTAGCGCCAATTGTTACTGTGTAAGCAGTTGATGGAACAACAGTGATCGTTTTCCATACAACACCACCGCCACCACCACTGCCGCCAGTATAGGCAGCGTTTTTACCACAACTACCGCCACCACCGCCGCCGACCATAAACAATTCAACAGTTGTGACATTTGAAGGAGTTGTGAATGTTCCAGTAGAAAGAAATTCTTGAACTTTTTGAGTTACGCTGCCAGATGTTGGAACTGTTGTTGAACCCATAATCTAACTCCTTACGCTAGGGCTATGCCAGAGATGTGGAATGAAACTGTGACAGCAGATGCGCCGCCAGTGATTGTGTTAGTCGTAGCCAACACTTGTTTGAGATCAATGTAAATTGTTGAGTTCGCTGGAACTGTTGAAGTTGTCGCAATTGCAGTGGTTGCACCAGCAGTTCCCATTCCAAGGGTAAAAGTTGCAGCAGATGCAGCAGTGTTCACAATTGCAATGTTGGTCACAATCCAAGTGGTTGAGGCAGGAACAGTTCCCAGCACTGTTGTTGTGGTGGTTGTTGCAGCCCCTCGAAAGAAGTTTGTTGGTGTTGTTGCCATTGTCTGTTCCTTTTCCCTAGATTGCTTGCATGATTGTCAGAAGTGCCATGTCATCGCCCCATCTTGATCCTGCACTCTGAGTTGAGTCAGGAAGAAGATTTTGTGGAATCTTGCCAACCGTGGCATCTCCAATGGTCAAGTTGGTCGTGGTTCCAGAACCAGTTCCAAGAACCAAATCACCTTTTGCAGCGATTCCAAGAGTGCTTCCAGTCAGCGCCCACTTGGTTCCAGTTGCCTGAGTTGAATCTGCGACCAAGACATAATTGTTGGTTCCCACGCTGAGTTTTGTGTAAGTGTTAGCAGCCGATCCAACGAATAGATCACCCTTGGCAGTTGGTGCAATTAGGTTGAGAGTTCCACCAAGATCATTGAGGTCGGATGCTGGCAAAGCATTGCCATTGACGAAAAGGGTTCCGCCTGTTCCTTTTGCTGGAAATCCTGCTGCCATTTCTGACTCCTTAGAAGTTAGTTGGTGATAAGTCTAAGCCAATGCGCCATGAATCTGGCGTAATGTCATGAGATATTGATTCGATGGCGTTCACGAAATTCAAGGTTCGACCATCGACAGTGTTTCGAATAACTGTCACCCGATCTCCCAAATCGGTTGGCAAGACACTTGACCAAAGAGTTGAAAGTCCGAGAGCATCGTATTCAACCCGATCAACTCGGAGGAGAGGATAAGCAGTTCGGTTGGCATAATAACCCGCCATTGTTGCCGCATCTCCATCAACAAGCAATGGAGTGTTCACATTTCTTGTGTAAGTTCCAAATCTTGCTGCCGATATTGCATTTGTTGATGTCTGGGTGTAACCAGTGTATTGAGTCAGAACTGCCTTGTTGATCATGTATCTTGCGCCAGGATCAGTCACGATTTTGTCATATTCAATGGTCGATGCTGCGCGAGTATCTGAAAGCGTATATCGAAGGGTCGTGGTCTTGAGATTCTCGTAAGGAATGAGAACAACATTTCCGGCGCGATCAATATGGAATCTTCCGAACTCACAGGCAGCAGCTTCTTCGCATAGACCAAGAATTGTGTTGCCATAAGTGGTTGGCTGCATAGTTCGAGAACCAGTCAATGAAAGAGGAAATCCTCCTGGGTAAGTTGCTGAAAGAACATTGATGACTCTTGTGATTCTTGCCGATGTGGTATCGCCAGAATAAGAACTTGAAATTGTGTCCAAGGTATTTGCGCCAAAGATTGCCAAAGCATCTGTGGCAGTAAAGGTCACAATTGGATCAAGACTTTGATCAGGATTGACTTGTTCAAGATAGCCATTGAAAAGATATTCGGTGGTCGCTCCATAAGTTGCCGAAACTCGGATTTTCATTCCACGAGTGAGGACTGAATAACTGTTCCAAATATAAGTTGAAGATGGGTTGGCTGGATCGTAATTTCCCAACAGATTATCAACCACCAAAGTCAATTGACCTGGTTGATTTGTTTGATCTTCACGAGTGCGACCTCGGCGAATTGAAATTGAGCGAATGTCTGTGGATGGGATTGATTGCCAATTGACTCCAGCAGTTCCTCCAAGAACATCTGTTGAACTGTTCAATTGTGAAATTCCAATGGTGAAGATATTTCGCCAAGCAAAGTCAAATTCCACAAGAATGGTTGGGGCATTTGTGCCGTCAAGAAGTGCCATTTGTTAGACCCCCAGAATTGATGGATTCAATCCGCGCCGCCTCATCAACTGGGCAATGCCATCGCGAACAGTGACTGCAAGGTCTTGTTCTTTGATAACTGATCCCTGAACATGAATGACAACATTGATTCCGCCGCCCATATTGCCCATCTTGGAGAGTGGAATGACTGCTTCACTGCCAGCCTCACCAATCATTGCAAGGGTTGGCTTTGTAACAATTCCACCTTCAGCAAGCATTGGAATTTGAGGAATGTTGAATCCGATGTGACCCATTCCGAATGGAAGATCCACGCTAATTGCATCGATGGCTCGAATTGCTATGTTGACCAATGAAATCAAGCCATTGATTTCAGCCTTGATCAAGCCAATCATGCCTCTGATTCCAGAGCCAATTGTGTTGATAATTCCTTCAATGAAATTCCAAGCCCCAGAAGTGGCTGTTTTGATGCCTTCCCAAATTTCTTTCCAGTTATCAGCGAGCCATTTGAGAGCAATTCCGAGTGGGGAAACTGTGGTGAAAAGGTTCCAGATCCAATCAACCTTTTCTTTGATCCAATCCCAAGCAATCTTGATGACATCTTTGATGGCTTCCCAAGTTTCTTTCCAATGAGTTGCAAGATAAACAATTGCAGTGACAACCAAGCCAATGGCAAGAACCATTCCGCCTGTTGCAAGATTTGCCGCTATTCCAGCAGCAACTGTTTCAGCAGCTGATGCAGTAGCAGCAGCGCCAGTGGCAATCCATCCAGCAATCATCTTGGCAAAGGCAATTGTTGATTCAATCGCTCCCCTGGCAAGTGTTACCAAATAAGCGCCGATTGCAGCAACAAGAACTGTTCCAATCACAATGCCAACTGCTTCTGCGATTGCCTTGTGCTTGGTGAACCAGTCAACAACATCTTTGATTGCGAGCATCAATTTTTCAAGGATAGGAATCAAAGCCATGCCGATGTTCTTCGCAACATCTTCAGATTGAGCCTTGAGTGCTTGCATTTTGCCAGCGAATGTTTCAGCAGATGCAGCAGCCTGACCACCGATGGCATCGGATAAGCCCTTCATGATTTCCTTGCCAGCATCGCTGACTGAGTTCACCTTTTGTTGAGCATCGGAAACTTTGCCAAGCAATTTTTCATAAGCGGCATGATATTGATTATTCACGCCCACTGCATCAGAGTGAGCCTTCAGGAAAGTGCTTGCGGCATCAGTTGCTTTGCCAAGAGCGTTGTGTGCTGCTTCAAGTTTCGCTGCGCCAGCGCCAGCGATTGGAAGATCAATTCCAAGTTGCTTCAGTGCGCGAAGGTTTCCCTCTTGAGCGCGAGCGACAGCAGTGGCGGCAGTAGCCAAATCAATGTGCTTGAACTTTGCCAAATCTGCTGCAAGGGAAAGATCGTCAAGAGCCTTTTGTGGATCCTTGAGAGCAGTGGTCAGATTGCCCAGCGCTTCTTGAGTTTGAGCGTTGGTGAATCCGTACTGTTCCATTTGCTTTTGTGCTTTGCTAATTGGCTCGGCAAATTTTTCAAAACTTGTTCCAGCATTCTTGAGCGCTGTTTCCAATTTGGCATGAGATGCCTCGAATTTGTCTGCCATCTCGACACCAAGAACACCAACGCCAACGGCGGCAGCGCCTAAGCCAAAGAGTGCAGCCTTTCCAAAGCCAGCAAGTTTGTCGAATGATGACATTCCCTTGGCTTCAGTTGCAGACATTTCGGTTCTGGCTTCGCCCATCGCGGCGGTAAATTCAGAGACATTTGCCTTGAGTTCAACGAATACTGGTGGAAGCATTGACATCAGATGATTCCTCCCATTCGATCAACGGCGGCTGCCCAGCCCTTTTCATAATTTGCAAGCATTGTTGGTTCTACTGCTTCAACTGCTGGTCGAAAGTAAGGAAACTTTCCTTCAAGTGGTCGCTTCTTCACATTATTGGGAGAAGCACCAATTCCCACGCCACCTGTCCAAGTATTTCCAACAAGTCTTGGCTTTGCAGCACCGACTCCAGCGTAAAGAACGCCAGTCATCTTTCCTGGAGCGCCAGATCTTGCAGAGTTATGTTGACCAGTTGTTCCTGGCACTTGGTAGTTCTTGCCAGTGATTTTGTTGGCTCCCTTTTGTGTCCAGCGAGGAGCGCCACGAAGATTCTTGCGAACAGCAGTTTTCAATTTGTTTTGATTGACTCGAAGAGCAGCCAAGGTTGCTTTGTCCACCCTAGCTTCTATCTCTTCAGTGACAGCCTTGAATTCTTTGACTCCATGCCAGACTGCTGAGATTGCTGTTGGCATCAAGCATCTCCATTCCGCATCTTGTTTTCTGTAACAATGAAAACTTCATCAATGGCAAGGAGCCAGTCTAGCGTTGCCGCCGACTCTTCTTCGAGTTGTGATGGAGTGCAAGCAAGCATCTTGCAGAGCCGATAAATTTTCAGTTGATCAGGTAAAGGTTCCCGAACTGTTCCTCCCTCAAGCGCTCGACCTATGCGTCTGAGGGCTGAGTGGGGGAAGTTGGATCATTGCTCAATCCAAAGTTTGGAACCATNGATGTGACATTTTCTGCTGAAATCTTTTGGAGTAGNGCATAATCTTCCTGGACAAGTTCACCCAATGAATCAATGCTGATTGGCAATTCGAATGACCAAGATTCAACGCGAGCAACAATGAGCAAGTCATTCAATTCATAAAATTGATCAACAATTTCCGAATTCATACTTGTTGCAACATCGGCAGGATCTTGATTCAGAGCCGCCTTTGCTTGTCCTCGACCAATAGCCATGAGAGCCTTTTCAACTGGTCGGCGCAACTTGACTGAAACTGCGGCTGGATCCCGAAGGATTGCCCAGCCGCCATTTGCGAGTTCAACTTTTTGTGACATTGTTTTCCCCTGTTCTTAGATTAGAGAGCGGTATCTGCTGTCTGATAAACGATTGTGAGTGGTTGGTTTGTGCCGTCATCATAACCTTCGAAAGTCATTGCAAGATCGATGACACCTGGTCCAGGAACATTTGGTGTGTCTGAATTGAATTTCGCTGCTGGGATTGTGATAACCAACTTCTCTGATTGACCATTTGCAATCACTGCACCAGTGAATGTGAGAACAATTGCTGTGGTTGTATCAGCAAGATAAGCAGCAAGTAGTGTTGTATCTGTGAACTCTGCTGTCATCTTTCCTGAAATCTTGCGGAAGCCGTTGATGACTTGTTCTGCCTTGATTCCAGCAGATCCAAGATTGTAGCGATCTCCCTTGAGCGTGTTTCCAACTGTTAGTGTGAAATCCTTGATGTTGGCAACTGATGAGCCAGCAACAGTGATTGCACCTTGAGCGAAGTGGAACAAGTTGGTTGTTGCTGAATAAGAAGCTGTTGCAAGTGAAGTTGAAGTTGTCAATGAAGCAGCATCAACTGTGAACTTGCCAGTTGCGATTCCGCCAACTGCAACGCCTAATTCGAAGCCTTGAATCTTTGCTCCAGCGATTGACTTTGGAGTAACTGTTCCGCCGTATTGAGGAACGCCTACTTGAGCAGAGAAGGATCGACCATAAGTGTCTCCAAGGGTGAATGTGTAAGAATAAACGCCAGTTGTTGTTGTAACTACTGAAGGCGATGTTCCCATTGCTTGTGCAAGCAGTAATCCAAGCCCACGAGTTGGAAGGTCAAGAACGATGTCACCAGTGACATCAGTTGTGGTCACAACGCGGCGCTGAGAGCGTGGAAGTTGTCCACCAGCACGAAGACCCATTCCAACTGCAACCTTCTTGTTGTAATTGAGGTTCTCTGATGTGAATTCATAGAAGCGAGTTACTGTGACTGGTGTGTTGAATGTTGTTTCGGCTGCAATCCCTAATTGCGAACCAATACCTGAGCCGATTGCCATGTGTTCTCCTAGTTACTGGCAGCAGGGATTGAATCTGCTGGTGAGGTTGGTGGGGTTGAACTTACTGGAGCAACAACAACTTTTGCACCCTTGGCGGATGTCCAATTGTCTGTTTGTTCCAAGAGAGATGCTGCTGCCTCTTCAGAGACTTCAGCACTCTCGCCAGCCTTCACAACAAGATTGTTGAGGGCTGGAATGATCAGATCGCCAAGTGGCGAGATGTTTGTGATTGTTGCCATGTTTTCTCCCTAGATTCTGGACTGATAGGTAATTGTAAAGAGGATCCCGACACCAACGCCGTTGGTTGTCTGACGATAACGAATTTCCGCATTTTCCATTGCTGAAAATTGAACAAGTCCAGTAAAGGAAACATCTGCTCTGATTACTGATTCAACGCTTCCAAGAAGAGCGAAGGCGCGAGTTCTGCGAGCAGAGATGTCAGATGTTCCATTGGCTGACCAAAGGAAGCAGCTGAGTATGCCATGTTCAAACTTGCTGATTGCTCCGAGTGGTCGGTATTCCTGGCGGATTGATGAGGCTGCAACTTCATCTCCATCAAGATTTCCATCATGACCAATGGCGATTGCATCGCCTGGGTAACTCATGTCAATTTCGATGCCATCGAACACTCGAACACCTGAAAGGGATCCTGCTCCCTGAAGAGCAGCAACCACAGCAGTTGTGAATGCTGGCATTGTTGAGGTTGCCATGAATTATGCCAATCCTGGGAAGGAAGTTGGATCCAAGAGTTCCATTGCTCGGCGAGGCAAAGAATAAGTTGGGGTTGAATAAAGTTCATCACCAGATTGAGTTCTGCTCATGACATTGATTGCGCCACGCTGAGTCTGCCAAAGATGACGAATGATTTCCAAGACACCTTGCTTGGCGCTCATCGGTGGATTCACATACCCTGCAACATAAGTGATGGAAACATTGTTCATGCCTTGTGTCCAGTAGCCATAAGAGTTGGTTGCATAAAGAGTTCCAGAGCCGATGCGATAGAGGCGCTGCCCTGTGTAATCGAGAACATAGTTTGAGGCTGAGATTGCCAATCCATTTTCAGTCACTGAAGTGATGCTGATTGCCTTTGGATTGCGAATGCGGATGAATTCAGTGCCGCCATCATAAAGTTCATTTGTGAAAGTTCTGCGACCTAATACTTGCCCAACATAAGTTTCAGCAAGATCGGTTGAGGCATCGATGAAGCGGCGAACTTCATTCTCATTTGCGCTCGCTGCTGGGATGTTGAGGAACTCCAAGACTTCATCGTAACCAACAATCCCGATGTCGTTGATGTCGCGAACTTCAAAGATGTCTGAATAAGCTTGAGACCAGGTTGTTCCAGCAGACCAGGCAATGATGTGCCGACCAACCTGAGTTGGAAGATAGGATGCTGTATAAGTGCCAGTGATTGATGTGGCAGTTGT
>JGI24890J29729_1000938_pt1 | contig 15097 bp, 13 predicted proteins | sample FreactcultureFD7_FD_29729 | JGI IMG/M metagenome (IMG submission 29729)
ATTCATGCAATTTCAATTCAGGACCTACAACAATTACCGAACGACCAGAGTAGTCAACACGTTTTCCAAGCAAGTTTTGACGGAATCGTCCCTGCTTACCTTTCAACATGTCACTCAATGATTTCAACGCACGATTTCCGTCTGAACGGACAGCATTAACTTTTCTGGAATTATCGAATAATGAATCAACCGCTTCCTGGAGCATACGTTTCTCGTTCCGGAGAATAACTTCGGGAGCTTTAATATCGATCAATCTCTTCAGACGGTTATTACGGATAATAACGCGTCTGTAAAGGTCATTCAAATCTGATGTTGCAAAACGGCCGCCATCCAAGGGCACAAGCGGACGCAATTCCGGAGGAATTACAGGAACCATCTTGATTACCATCCACTCAGGTTTGTTTTCGATACGGGTTCTGGCGTCGCGGAAAGCTTCTACTACTTTCAAGCGCTTCAAAGCTTCCGCCTTACGTTGCTGAGAAGTGTCAGTCGCCGCCTGATGACGCAGTTCGTATGAAAGGGTGTCGAGTTGTGTGCGTGATAAAAGCATTTCCAAAGCGTCAGCGCCCATTTTGGCAATGAATTTCTTAGGATCATTGTCATCCAGCATCTGATTTTCGCGCGGCAGCTTATCAAGAATATCCAGGTATTCTTCTTCCGTTAAGAAGTCGAGTCTGTTTATACCATCTTCTTCCTTTATACCGGGTTGAATAACCGCATAGCGTTCGTAATAGATGATCTGATCAAGCTTCTTAGTTGGTAGTCCGATCAGATAACCGATCTTGTTCGGCAGTGAACGGAAATACCAGATGTGAGCAACCGGTACAACCAATTCGATGTGGCCCATACGCTCGCGTCTTACTTTCTTCTCGGTCACTTCAACACCACAGCGATCGCAGATGATGCCTTTGTAACGGATTCTTTTATATTTTCCACAATGACACTCCCAATCCTTAACCGGACCAAAAATACGTTCGCAGAACAGACCGCCCATTTCGGGTTTGTACGTTCTGTAGTTGATGGTTTCCGGTTGTGTCACTTCACCATGAGAACTTTCCAGAATTGATTCCGGAGAAGCAAGACTAATGGTGATCTTGTTAAAGTCGTTGTTAATCTTCTTATTTTTTCTGAAAGACATATTTTAAAGTTTTCAGTTAATTTATTTAGTCCATAGTCCTTAGTACTTAGTCTTTAGTCTAAAGTCTTTATCTAAGGACTCAGGACTAAAGACTATTACTAATTATTAATCCATCGTGATCTCGAGTGCGAGACCGCGAAGTTCATGTACAAGAACGTTGAATGATTCAGGGATATTAGGCTTACGCATATTCTCACCTTTCACAATTGCTTCGTATGCTTTTGCACGGCCGATGACATCATCCGACTTAATGGTCAGGATTTCCTGAAGGATATTCGATGCACCGAATGCTTCGATCGCCCAAACTTCCATTTCGCCGAAACGCTGACCACCGAACTGTGCTTTACCACCCAACGGTTGTTGTGTGATGAGCGAGTAAGGTCCGATGGAACGTGCGTGCATTTTATCATCAACCAAGTGACCGAGTTTCAGCATGTATGCCATACCTACGGTTACCGGCTGATCAAATTTATCACCTGTTAATCCGTCGTACAGATATGTTCTGCCAAATTCAGGCAAGCCTGCTTCTGTTAACTCTTTTGAAACCTGCTCAAGCGAAGCGCCGTCGAAGATCGGCGTTGCATACTTTTTGTTAAGCTTATAACCGGCCCATGCCAATACTGTTTCGTAAATCTGACCCAGGTTCATCCGTGAAGGTACACCCAGAGGATTCAAACAGATATCAACGGGTGTTCCATCTTGCAGGAATGGCATATCTTCATCCCGTACAATTCTGGCAACAACGCCTTTATTACCGTGACGACCCGCCATCTTATCACCTACTTTCAATTTACGTTTCTTAGCAACATAAACCTTTGCAAGTTGAACGATACCCGTTGGGAGTTCGTCGCCAACTTCGAGTGTAAATCGCTCACGCTTGAATTCGCCGGCGTATGAATTGCGCTTCAACAAGTAGTTCTTCACCGTCAAACCAATTAAATCATTGGTATGATCGTCGCTTGTCCAGTTTTCCAGTGATATATCAGCAATCAGGTTCACTTCTTCAGGAACATTATAATTGCTTTCATCGCGATAGATGTTCTTATCAGGGAAGACATTGTTGTCAATCACCTTTGATGAGAACTTCACGCCTTTGCTGATTAGTTCATCACCGAATTTATGCTTAACTCCATTGCTCGTCTTACCATTTAGCAAGCGGGTAAGTTTAGCAACCATTTCTTCGCGAAGATCAGCCAGCTGTTTGCTGTATTTGTTCTTGAGTGCGTCTAATTCCTTTTTAGATTTAGTACGAACGTCTTTATCGCGTTTTGGTCTTGAGAATAATTTAGTATCAATAACCACGCCTTTCAATGATGGAGGTGCCTTCAACGATGCATCCTTCACGTCGCCGGCTTTGTCACCGAAGATCGCTCTCAGAAGTTTCTCTTCCGGTGTAGGATCTGTTTCACCTTTCGGTGTGATCTTACCAATCAGAATGTCACCTTCTTTTACTTCAGCACCGATGCGGATAATACCGTTTTCGTCAAGATGCTTAACAGCCTCTTCACTTACGTTCGGTATTTCAGAAGTAAGTTCCTCTTCACCACGTTTGGTATCACGCACTTCCAATTCAAATTCTTCGATATGGATCGATGTGTAAATATCATCGCGAACAACACGTTCAGAAATTACGATCGCATCCTCGAAGTTATAACCTTGCCATGGCATGTACGCTACGAGCAAGTTTCTACCCAGTGCTAACTCGCCATTCTCGGTTGCATAACCTTGACACAGTGGTTGGCCTTTCACAATTCTCTCACCCTTCTTAACGAGCGGTGTAAGATTGATACAAGTATCCTGGTTCGTTCTTCTGAACTTAATCAGGCTATAAGTTTTGAACTCATTATTAAAGCTGGCGAGTTGTTGTTCTTCGCTTACTTCATATTTAATAGTGATCTTCTTGGCATCAACAAAATCAACCACGCCATCACCTTCCGCGAGGACCAGTGCACGTGAGTCGAGCGCTACGCGACCTTCAAGACCTGTACCAACGATTGGCGCTTCCGGTCTTAAAAGAGGAACAGCCTGACGTTGCATGTTAGAGCCCATCAATGCACGGTTGGCATCATCGTGTTCCAGGAATGGAATCAGCGACGCAGCAACCGACACGATCTGATTCGGAGCAATGTCAATATATTTAAGATCCTTTGGCTCAACAACCGGGAAGTCACCTTCAAAACGTGCCTTCACCTTGTCTTCCGCCAAATCACCGCCTGGCTTGATTCGTACGTTTGCCTGACCAATGTTATGTGTATCTTCTTCTTCTGCTGTTAAGAATATAATGTCTTTGGTCTTAACTTTTCCATTTTCAACCTTGCGGTAAGGTGTTTCGATAAAGCCCATCTTGTTCACTTTCGCGTGAACGCAGAGAGACGAGATCAAACCGATATTCGGACCTTCCGGAGTTTCAATGGTACAAAGGCGTCCGTAGTGGGTATAATGCACATCACGAACTTCAAAGCCTGCACGCTCTCTGGAGAGACCGCCGGGCCCGAGTGCCGACATCCTTCTTTTGTGTGTGATCTCCGCCAATGGATTGGTTTGATCCATGAACTGAGAAAGCTGATTCGTTCCGAAGAACGAGTTGATTACGGAAGACAATGTACGCGCGTTGATCAGATCAACAGGCTTGAAATCTTCGTTATCGCGAACGTTCATTCTTTCTTTGATGGTTCTTGCCATACGGGCAAGGCCTACGCCAAATTGAGAATAAAGCTGTTCACCAACCGTTCTTACACGTCTGTTTGACAAGTGATCGATATCATCGACAACAGCCTTTGAGTTGATAAGGCCGATCAGATATTTTACGATCAGAATGATATCTTCTTTGGTCAACACGCGGTGATCAAAGCTAAGATCAAGTCCTAATTTCTTGTTAATTCTATAACGTCCTACTTCTCCGAGGTCATAACGCTTTTCACTGAAGAACAAGCTCTGGATGATATCGCGAGCCGTTTGCTCATCAGGAGCTTCTGTATTTCTTAACTGACGATAAATCTGTTCAACCGCTTCTTTTTCAGAATTGGAATTATCTTTCGCGAGTGTATTGAAGATGATGTTGTAATCAGAAATGTTGATGTCATCGCGGTGCAGGATGATTGATTTCACACCTGACTCTACAATGATGTCTACATCTTCCGCTTCGATTACGTGATCTCGCTCAAGCAGAACTTCGTTCCGGTCGATGGAAACCACTTCACCAGTATCTTCATCCACGAAGTCTTCCGTCCAGGTTTTCAGAACCCGGGCAGCAAGCTTTCTGCCAACGATTTTCTTTAATGTATTTTTAGTGGCCTCCACTTCTTCAGACAAGCCGAAGAGATCAAGAATATCCTTATCAGCACCATAACCGATTGCACGCAGCAAGGTGGTTACAGGGAATTTTTTCTTACGATCGATATAAGCATACATTACTGCATTTACGTCCGTCGCAAATTCAATCCAGGAACCTTTGAAAGGTATGATACGTGCAGAATATAACTTAGTACCGTTGGTGTGCTTGCTCATAGCAAAGAACACGCCGGGTGAACGGTGCAATTGGGATACAATAACACGTTCAGCACCATTGATCACAAAAGAGCCTTTCTCGGTCATATACGGGATATTGCCGAGGAATACTTCCTGCTCAATAGTTTCGAAATCTTCGTTATCCTCATCGTTACAGGTGAGGCGAAGCTTCGCTTTCAGTGGCACGGAAAAAGTCAATCCTCTGTCGATACATTCATCCACATTATACTTCGGTGGATCGATCGTATAGTCAACAAATTCCAGCACGAAGTTCTCGCGGGAATCAGAGATCGGGAAATTTTCCGCGAACACTTTATAGAGACCTTCATTCTGCCTTCTTTCGGCAGGGGTTTCTATTTGTAAAAAATCTTTGAATGACTGGAGTTGCAGATCCAGAAAATCCGGGTAGTCGATTATCTTTTCAATTGACGAAAAGTCGATTCTACCATTGTTATTCTTCTTTGCCAAGGTGGTAACGTTTAAGGTTCTAAATCCTGGACTAGAACGAAATGAAATTATTATTAAGACTATGTGGGTACAAATGCGAATAGACCCCATCCGATTTTTCGTCGGAAGGGGTCTAATCTTAAGGCGTTAGACAGTACCCTTCGCCTTCAAGAAGTTATTTCAACTCAACTTCGGCACCAGCCTCAACAAGTTGTTTCTTGAGGTTTTCTGCTTCGTCTTTTGGTAAGCCTTCTTTGATTGTTTTAGGAGCTCCATCTACCATGTCTTTAGCTTCTTTCAAGCCAAGACCAGTAAGATCTTTCACAAGCTTAACTACCTGAAGCTTGTTCGCACCAGCAGCTTTCAATACCACGTCGAAGTTAGTCTTCTCGGCAGCAGCGGCAGCACCGCCAGCAGCAGCACCACCAGCAACTGCAACAGCAGCAGCGGCAGCAGGCTCTATGCCATATGTTTCTTTTAGATAAGAAGCCAGTTCGTTTACTTCTTTTACAGAGAGTTCAACAAGTTGATCTCCGAGAGCTTTGATGTCAGCCATTTTTTGTAAAGTTTAATTAATCTTAGTTCAACAATTATTTTCCACGTTCTTCCAGTGCCTTCACCAATCCAGCCACTTTGTGCCCACCACTCAATAGAGCGGAGATAACATTTTTAGCAGGTGATTGAAGCAATGCAATAACTTCACCAATGAGTTCATTTTTAGATTTCAGCTCACTGAGTGTATTTAAATTTTCTTTGCCTATAAATAGGTCAGAGCCGATAGAAGCTCCTTTCAGGCTTGGTCGGCCTTCCAGTTTTGTCTGATATTCTTTAATGACTTTTGCAGGAGTGTTACCAACTTCTTTCGAAAAGATAACACCTGAAAATCCATTCAATACTTCAAACAAAGGCTTGTAGTCGACACCTTCTTGCTTCTCCAATGCTTTACGAATCAGGGTATTTTTATATACGCCGTATTCGACACCACTCTTGAAGCACAATCTTCTAAAGGCATTCACCTGAGCAACGGTAAGACCCGATGCGTCGGTGATGTAGAAGTGAGCGTTGTCAGCAAATTTTTGCGCAAGCTTGTCTATGATCTTTGCTTTTTCTTCTCTGGTCATGTGTTTGGTTCTTAAATGCCAGCAATTGAACTTTTATCAACATTGATCCCAGGACTCATGGTTGTCGAAATAGTGATACTTCTAAAGTACGCACCTTTCGCAGAGGCTGGTTTCAGTTTGGCCACTACGGCAATCATTTCTGCAGCATTGTCCCGGATTTTATCGGCCGAGAAGGAAGCTTTTCCAATGCCAACATGGATGATACCTTGTTTATCAATTTTGAAGTCGATTTTACCGGCTTTTACTTCTTTCACAGCTTTACCGACTTCGAGCGTAACAGTTCCTGATTTTGGGTTGGGCATAAGGCCGCGAGGTCCAAGTACTTTACCAAGCTTACCAACTTTTGCCATAACGGTTGGCGTACAGATAATAACATCGATATCTGTCCAGCCACCTTCGATTTTTTGGATGTAATCATCCAGACCTACGTGATCCGCGCCAGCATCTTTTGCGTCCTGAACTTTGTCAGGTGTGCAAAGTACCAATACACGTACATCTTTACCGATTCCGTGTGGAAGCGATACTACGCCTCTGACCATTTGATCTGATTTCTTAGGATCAACCCCTAAACGAATATCAAGATCAACGGAAGCATCAAATTTTGTGAAGGTAATTTCCTTCAATAGCTTTGAAGCGTCTTCCAGAGCGTATTCTTTCTCCAGATTTATTTTTGAAAGCACTGCTTTCCTGTTTTTAGAAATCTTTGCCATCGCTCTATATTATTTTTCCCACGGAGGAGTTCCTGATATTGTAACACCCATGCTTCTCGCCGTACCCGCTACCATTTTCATAGCAGATTCAACTTTGAAAGCATTTAGATCCGGCATTTTGGTCTCGGCGATGTTCTTCACCTGATCCCATGAAATAGAACCAATCTTTGCACGGTTAGGCTCTGCCGATCCTTTTTGTTTTTTCGCAGCATCCAGAATCAATACAGCCGCAGGAGGTGTTTTAATTACGAAATCAAATGACTTGTCATTATAAATAGTAATCAAAACAGGTAATATCTGCCCTGGTTTGTCTTGTGTTCTTCCATTGAACTGCTTGCAGAAGTCCATTATGTTTAGACCCTTGCTACCTAAAGCAGGCCCGATCGGAGGTGCAGGGTTTGCCTGACCGCCTTTAACCTGTAACTTCAGATAACCAATAATTTGCTTTGCCATGTTATCTTTAATCTAACTTTTCAACCTGCATATAATTCAGCTCGACTGGCGTGTTTCTTCCAAAGATCTTCACCATGACGTTGAGCTTCTTCTTTTCTTCAAAAATTTCTTCCACTGTTCCGGTAAAACCGCTAAAAGGACCATCCATTACTTTAACAGATTCACCTTTTATAAAGGGTGTTTCCAGTTTTTCTTCGAATGTGTCAATCTCATCTACTTTACCCAGGATTCGGTTTACTTCAGATTGGCGAAGCGCGACCGGATCTTTGGAGGAACTGGTACCATGATTTCCTAAGAAACCAATCACACCAGGAATATTATTTACGGTATGAAACGCCTCTCCATTTGATAAATCTGCTGAAACCAGCACATATCCCGGAAAGAAATTTCTTTCTCTAACTCTTTTTTTGCCGTTCCTCATCTCATACACCTTTTCAGATGGAATGAGTACCTGCGGAATAAAGTCGGTCAGTTTTGATCGCTCTATTTCAGTTTCCAGGTAAGATTTTATTTTCTTTTCCTGGCCACTGACTACTCTAAGAACATACCATTTTAATTCGCCCATTACCAAGGTATTTATTTGTTAATGGTATAAAACCAATTCACTCCGGCTCTAAACATCCAGTCAATTGCTCCGATCACTAATGCAAAAACAGTAGAAGCTACCAGCACCAAAATGGCACTTCCTTGTAATTCACTGTACTTTGACCAAGTCACTTTGTTCTTGATCTCGTCCCAGGATTCCGCGATATAGTTTCTTAACTTCTCCATTTATTTATTCTTTGCACGGGTGGAGAGACTCGAACTCCCAGCCAACGGTTTTGGAGACCGCTACTCTACCAATTGAGCTACACCCGTTTACTTCATTAAGGGCTTCCAATTTATCTCCCTAACACGTACGAACTCAATCTTTTGAGCTGCACCCATGTACCTCAGCCCAAAAGGACTGCAAATGTAGGAGAAAAAGCTTGAAAGCCAAAAGCTCAAAGCAAAAAGCTTTAAGATTTTAGACAATTCCCTGTTGGCATCATTAAAAATAAAAAAGGCCGTTTTTAAGTCAGAAACACATTTCTAACACCAAATTCGGTCCCGTATGATTTTAAAAAAAGCAGAAAGCGTTTCCGGCTTTCTGCTTTTTACTTTATGCTTTATTGCTCTTAGTCAAGGATTTCAGTTACCTGACCGGATCCTACAGTACGGCCGCCTTCACGAATCGCGAAGCGAAGACCTTTCTCCATAGCGATCTTGTTGATCAACTCAACCTGGATAGAAACATTATCACCAGGCATAACCATTTCAACACCCGCTGGCAAGGAAACTTCACCTGTTACATCTGTTGTACGGAAATAGAACTGAGGACGGTATTTGTTAAAGAATGGCGTGTGACGACCACCTTCTTCTTTTGACAATACATAAACTTCAGCCTTGAATTTAGCGTGAGGAGTTACAGAACCTGGTTTGCAGATTACCATACCTCTCTTGATTTGCTCTTTTTCAATACCCCGGAGAAGAAGACCTACGTTATCGCCGGCTTCACCTCTGTCAAGGATCTTGCGGAACATTTCCACACCTGTGATGGTAGAAGTAAGATTTTCAGCACCCATTCCAAGGATTTGAACAGGGTCACCAGTCTTAATAATACCACGTTCGATACGGCCGGTAGCAACTGTACCACGACCTGTAATCGAGAACACATCTTCTACTGGCATCAAAAAGTCTTTGTCGATCAAACGAACGGGAATCGGAATAAAATTATCCACGGCATCCATAAGTTCTTCTACTTTTTCAACCCATTTTGCTTCACCGTTAAGTGCGCCAAGAGCAGAACCTCTGATTACTGGCATAGTATCGCCAGGGAACTGATAGGAAGACATTAGTTCGCGAACTTCCATTTCTACCAGGTCTAACAATTCTCCATCATCAACCAAGTCAACTTTGTTCATGAATACAACCAGCGCAGGAACACCTACCTGACGGGCAAGAAGGATGTGCTCGCGTGTTTGTGGCATCGGGCCATCCGTAGCTGCTACCACCAGGATAGCGCCGTCCATCTGGGCAGCACCTGTAACCATGTTTTTTACATAGTCAGCGTGACCAGGACAGTCAACGTGCGCATAATGTCTTTTTACTGTTGAGTACTCAACGTGTGAAGTATTGATTGTAATACCTCTTTCTTTTTCTTCAGGAGCATTGTCAATAGAAGAGAAATCTCTCATTGATGCAAGGCCTTTTGTAGAAAGAACCTTCGTAATCGCAGCGGTAAGCGTGGTCTTTCCGTGATCGACGTGACCAATGGTACCAATGTTTACGTGAGGTTTCGAACGGTCAAATGTTTCTTTTGCCATATTTGAAAATTCCAGTTTTTAGTTTAAAGTGTATAGTTTATTAAATTGTTCTAATCTAAAATCTTCTCCACCTGAGAAGAACTATCACCCTAAACATTGTAAGCCTTTCGAATAAGGGTTATTCGTGAAAACCGCCGGTACATTATGGTGTTCGCTAGGCACCTGTAGCCGGTTTATTTCAATATCATTATTTCAAATTTTTGGAGAGATGAACTCTTCAAAACTGTGTGATTACGTTATTAGTTCACTTTGAGCTGTTGATCCCGACATTGCCGGGACGACCTTCCCGCCAACGGGCGGGATGCTCTACCAAACCTCTTCAACCACTTTTTCTGAGCTGTTGAAGAGAATTGAACTCTCGACCTTCCCGCCAACGGGCGGGATGCTCTACCAAACCCTCTTCAACCACTTTTTCTGAGCTGTTGAAGAGAATTGAACTCTCGACCTTCCCGCCAACGGGCGGGATGCTCTACCAAACCCTCTTCAACCACTTTTTTTGAGCTGTTGAAGAGAATTGAACTCTCGACCTCTTCCTTACCAAGGAAGTGCTCTACCCCTGAGCTACAACAGCTTTTAACCGCTATCTGTTAGGTTAATCGTTAGTTTCCTATTAACGGTTAACGATTAACTAATAACTGCTCTTTCAAAGAGCGGGAGACGAGGCTCGAACCCGCGACCTATAGCTTGGAAGGCTATCGCTCTACCAACTGAGCTACTCCCGCGTATTTTAGTTCCAAGTTCAAGGTTTAAAGTTCAAAGTTTAATCGCGCAACTTTGAACCTGAAACCTTGAACTTGGAACTAAATTCCGTGGGGAGAACAGGATTCGAACCTGTGAAGACATAAGTCAACAGATTTACAGTCTGTCCTCGTTGGCCGCTTGAGTATCTCCCCGATTTTTTAAAATGTCTAAGAACCCTTCCCATGATTTCGGCAACCGCCAAAAAAGGGGAGTGCAAAATTATACGCTTTTGCGCTTTTTCAAAACTCTTATAACAGATTTTCACTATTTAGACCCGGAAAGGTCACATGACGATGATCTCCGTCACTACTTGATCTCCAAATTCCTTCTTAAGTAATTCCACAATATGGGCTTTGTGCAATGCAAAATCATGTTTCATGGAAGATGAATCGAATTCAACAAACAATACCTTATTTCTAATAAAAACTTTCTTTGTACGCTTGGCAATGGGTTTTCCTACAATTTTTTCCCATGAATTGATGAGGTTTGCCTCATCAAACTTCGATGTAAGCTGATAGGAATTAAGCAATTCACGGATAGCATCACTAACCGGCTGAAATTCGTTCTTTCTCTTATTCCTCATTGTTTACTGACTAATCCCTTTTCCACAACAAAAACTGAAGCTGAAAGATTTATCTGTTTTAAAAGTCCTTGTGTTCTATCCGGGCGGGCATCCGTAATAAATAATTGCCCCAAATCATTTTTGATCAATTCCAGCAGTCTGGTTATGCGATGATCGTCCAATTTATCGAAAATATCATCCATTAATAATAGAGGGCTGAATCCCTTAGCATTTTTAATAATTTCAACCTGGGCCAGCTTAAGAGCGATGACAAATGATTTCTGCTGGCCCTGAGATCCTAACCTTTTCATATCGCCCTCACCGAGGGTAAATTCAAATTCATCGCGGTGGACACCGAAATTGGTCCTTTGTAACTCCAGATCGCGATTCCTATTTTTTGAAAGGCCTTCCAAAAAACTGGTATTGCGGAGTCCGGAACTATAGTCAAGGTTGGCAACCTCGCTTTCATCCACTAAAAAATTATAAAATTTTCTAAAAACAGGCAGAAATTCTTTTACAAAAGCTTCTCTCTTATTATAAATAGAGTTTCCTAACGGAATCAACGACTGGTCATACGATTCAAGCGCAATCCAGTCGGTTGCCCCGGATTCATAGAACATTTTTAACAAGCTGTTGCGTTGTTTGAGACAGTGTCCGTATTGGATAAGATTTTCCAGATAGTTTTTATCGATTTGCGAAATAATACCGTCGAAGAATTTTCTTCTTGATTCGCTTCCTTCCCGGATCAGGTCAACGTCATCCGGAGCCATCAGCACAGCGGGATATTTTCCAATATGGTCACTTAGCTTTTGATACTCTAATCCGTCTTCTTTAAAATTTTTCTTCAATCCCATTTGAACCCCGCATACGATCTCGTGCGGTTTGTCATTACTTTTAATTGTCCCCTTAATAAAGAAATGATTCTCGCCGTGCCTGATATTTTGGTAATCTGACCCATTAAAAGCACTTTTTGTGAATGAGAGATAGTAAATAGCGTCCAGCAGGTTCGTTTTTCCACTTCCATTACGTCCGATCAGTACGTTAATCGTTGATGAAAAATCAAAATTTGCTCCTTCGTAATTTTTAAAATTGATAAGCTGAAGATTCTCTATTACCACTGAATGATCGATTTGAAATGACTTGAAAAGCTCAAAATTGATACGAACAGAATATTTTAATGGTTTTAAAGTGAATTTGTTTGGCTAATGTTCGTTCGGGTCTTATTTTCGCAACTCCATTCAAAATTAGGGATATGGCAGCGACAACCAAAGCGAAGACTGAGCCAGCGGCCTCTGTGGCCAAGAATAATAGGAGCGAAATATCAAAGGAGACTTATCTTTTCTGGTACGATAGCATGCAATTGATGCGAAAATTCGAAGAAAGAGCCGGTCAATTATATGGAATGCAAAAAATTAAAGGTTTTTGTCACTTATATATAGGACAGGAAGCCTGTGCTGCCGGTGCCATCAGCGCGCTGCAAAAAGGCGACAAATATATAACTGCTTATCGCGATCACGCCCATCCATTAGCATTGGGAACCGATCCCAAAGCTGTTATGGCTGAATTATTCGCTAAAGAAACGGGCATTTCAAAAGGCAAAGGTGGCTCGATGCACATCTTTGATAAAGAAAATGGTTTTTTTGGAGGCCATGGAATTGTGGGTGCTCAAATTCCTTTAGGAGCGGGTATCGCTTTCGCAGAAAAATTTAATAAGACTGGAAATCTCTGTGTTTGTTACATGGGTGACGGCGCCGTTCGTCAGGGAGCTTTTCATGAAACATTGAACCTGGCCATGCTTTGGAAAATACCCGTGATCTTCGTGATTGAAAATAATGGTTACGCGATGGGTACTTCTGTAAAAAGAACATCCAATGTAACCGAATTATATAAACTTGGAGAATCCTACGACATTCCTTCCGAGCCGGTAGATGCCATGAGCGCAGAAGCTGTTCATATTGCGGTGTCGAAAGCGGCAGAACGCGCCCGTGCTGGCGAAGGCCCTACCTTGCTGGAATTCAGAACGTACCGTTATAAAGGGCATTCTATGTCAGACCCCGCCAAATATAGAACCAAGGAAGAATTGGAGGAGTATAAACAGCGCGATCCCATCGAAATAGTAAGAAAAGCTATCCTTAGCAAAAAGTACGCTACTGAAAAAGATCTGGAAGAAATTGATAAGCGTATTCTTGAAAAAGTTGAAGAGAGCGTAAAATTTGCGGAAGAATCAAACTACCCTGATCCATCTGAAGCACTTCGGGATGTCTACGCCCAACAAGACTATCCGTACATAGTGGATTAGATCCCGCTTTGTTTAATATCATGTAATTTGTAGTTTTGCGCCCCATCCTCCCACCAATGTAAATTGGCAAAAGATGGGATAATTATATCACCATGGCTAAGAAAGAAGAACACAAAAACGATCTGCTTGAAAATCCCGATGCACTGGCCCATACGCTGGAAGGTGCTGAATTTTGGTTTGAAAAAAATAGTAAACTTGTATTCGGTATTGGCATTGCAGCGCTCCTGGTTGTTGCCGGTTATTTCGGATTCAATTATTATAAAGCAAATCAGAATGAACTTGCCCAAAAAGAAATGTTTCAGGCTGTTTATTATTTTGAGTCCGATAGTTTAAAACTTGCTTTGAACGGCGATGGTAATAATCTTGGATTTGTCGATATAGCTGACGAGTACGGCATTTCAGAATCCGGCAACCTGGCAAATTTCTACGCGGGCGCTTGTTTTCTGAAACAAGGTAACTATGAATCGGCTATCCAATATTTGGATAAGTTCAAATCGAGCGATCTGCTTGTTCAACCTCGTGCTTATGCCCTGATGGGAGATGCCTACATGGAACTAAAGAAGTATGAAGATGCTATCACCTATTATAATAAGGCATCTGACTATAAGCCGAATAAATACTTTACACCAACGTATTTAATGAAAGCTGCCTTAGCCTATGAAAAATTAAATCAGAATGATAAAGCGAAAGAAGCGTATAACAAGATCATTACTGATTTTTGGGATTCTTCCGAATATCAAAATGCCCGTAAATACAAAGCACGTTTGGAAACGAACTCTTAATAAAATTAAAAATCATGTAAAGGGATAGTCACAACTATCCCTTTTTTATTAACAAAAAAATTATGGCCGGACCGTTAAAATCAGGAAAAGTTAAAAGCGCGGTGAATCTCTCCAAGAAAAAATTTGCCATCGTAGTAGCCGAATGGAACGAAGAGATAACAGAAGCTTTGTATGAGGGCGCTGTTTCAGGGCTGATTTCGAACGGTGTAAAAAAAGAGAATATCACCCGGAAAAATGTTCCAGGCACTTTTGAATTAACGCTTGGCTCATTGCGGATGGCAGAGAAGAAAGAAATTGATGCTGTGCTCGCGCTAGGTTGCGTTATTCAAGGAGACACGCCACACTTTGATTATATCTGCCAGGCGGTGGCCTATGGTATAACTGAAATCAATATCAAGACACAAAAACCGGTCATTTTCGGTGTACTTACCACGCTAAACCATAAACAAGCTATCGAAAGAGCGGGGGGCAAATTCGGTAACAAAGGTGAAGAAGCTGCGTTGACGGCATTGAAGATGCTGGAATAATACGTTACTATAAATTATGTTCCGGACATAATAATCATACTGCCTTCCTCAACTTGATCTGCTGTACGATAAATTCCGAATAGCGAAGGGCTCCGCCGGAATTAAGATGTGAAGGATCGACGAAATATTTTTTGTTAGTCATCCTCTCTGAAAAATCTACCAGGGGAAATCCATAACGATTTGCTTCACTTTTAAGAGAATCAAATTCAACTCTCCTGCATTGATAATGAACATACCGGGGGGATGTAAAAATAAATAATTTAATGCGTCTCATTTTGCAGATTGTAATAAAGTCTTGAAACGACTTCTTCAGCTTATCATCAAGCAGATACTTTTCCTGACAGTTGTCCATCTTCTTCAATGCACCCTGATAGTAACCTTGATGCTCCAGATAACCATGAATATCCTGATCCTTTTCGCTGCTTTTGACCATGCCCCTGTATACTGTAGCAGCCAGTATGGAAT
>JGI24890J29729_1000939_pt1 | contig 15084 bp, 9 predicted proteins | sample FreactcultureFD7_FD_29729 | JGI IMG/M metagenome (IMG submission 29729)
CATAACACTTTATTATAAATATTATTTTGATATAAATAAATGTTATTTTCGGTTACTATTAAATATTATAACGTTATTTTGATTCACTTCACTATCAATTGGTGCTTTTCTAAGTGTTAGTGTATAATCACCATCAACACCACGTAATAAAGAATTTGGTGTTGTTTTCACGGTAGAAGTGATATTATTAGGTGTACCCAAACCGTTTTTAATGTATGTATCTAACGGTATATAAACATTAGTATTATACAAATCAATAACACTATTTAAATCATCTGTTATTTTAGTAACATAGTCACCAACCTGATCAAAAAATCCACTTATTATATTTTTTATTTTATTAGTGTTTTTGTTAGTTGATGTTTTTGTTAAACTATCTGTACAACCCTTTAATATTGAATCAATATGAGTTTGTCTATTAGTATATAAATCTTCAAAAAAATCTAATAACATGGCCTCAGATATTGAACTCATCAAAAATCCATTAGCTTCTCCCTTTAAGCCAGAAATTGTAGTACTTACAATCCCACCGTTCTTCAAAACATTGTAATCAATAAAACTATCAGTTAATGATACAGTATAATCAATATCAGATTTTAAATTACTTAATGCCGATAAATATGATGAATCAGTACTACCAGTAGTTATGATATTATAATATTTAAACCCATCATTTGTCTTAGGAAATAATATATTATATGTTTCGTCAGATATAACTGGTAGAGCTGACATTAATCTACTCTTAAATGTATTTACTGAGTAATCACCAATAGAAATATCATAATTATACGTATTATCGTTTATAACAACACCAAGGGTTTTATTAATAAAGTCAAAAAATTCATACGACATTTTTTCATATGAATATGTCATTTTATATCTATTATTTAATACATTAGAACCAGACTTATTACCTAATGATGCCGTAACCAAATTAAACTGGTCATTTGTTACGTTATTATCAGTATCAAATAAAATGGTATTCTTACCAGTTGTTGATAACAACCTAAAATTAAATACATCACCAGTAGTTTCACTAATATCTATATCAATGCTTTTAGGTAAAACAATTTTACTATCATTTGTATCAAAACCAGTATTATTTTTAACCACACTACTATTAATTATTGTCGATGCATCACTTATTTGTCTGAAAAAATAAGCTCCATTACCCATTAACATGAATTTATCAATATCAGAAGATGGGTCAACGAATTTTGCACCAACATCAGATAATTTAACCAAATCAGTATTATTATTTAAATTTATATTTAATATGTTTAAATAATAACTATAGGGATCATAACCATATAGTTTCTCAATATCATTTGTTAATTTATGTCCATTTGGTATAACACAATACTGTGATAAAATATTCCCACCATCAACTGAAGCATCATTACCACATAAAACATATGATAAACCTATAATATTATTATATAATGTTTTATTATTATTATCATTAAAATCTATATAATTATTAACATAATCAGTAAAACTATTATTATAGTAAGTAGATAATTGATTTTTAATATATTGTTTAAATATATTTCTTAATGGTTCAGTAAATGTTTTATTATAGTTATCAAATAACATAATATCCGAAAACCAAAATACAATAAGGTCATTATCGATTTTTTGGTTTATGTCGTTAATAAACGATTGATAAAAATAATATAAATAATCTTGTTTTATATTATTTTTTATATAAAACCCAGATACGTCAGATTTTACTGAGTCAGAGTTAACAATACTACCAGGATTATATGTTGTACCAGTTATCATGGTAGTTTTATCCGATGATGTTACATACCTTGGCTTAACATAAAATAAACTTTGTGGATACAAATGTAATTGCGTTGCCGATGTTTGTTTATTACTGACCCCACTAGTATAATCAGAATATTTTGATATATCACAATAATTTGAATTATTCGAGTGTACTCCAAAATAATCACCGATATTTGTTGTGGATGGATTTACGGTTTGTTTTTTGTAACCCTTCATTGAGGTTGATAAAAAATTATCACCAGATATAGAAGTACCCGTAAAATTCTTATTGATTATATTTCTAAATAAGAATTTTGATTTCTTAACGGTTTTATCATCAAAATTAGTAAAATTTTGGTACATTAAGATATTTGTTAAATATGATTTATATAAATTTTTATATAAATCTATATAATTAATATCAATTGTTTCTAATGTACCAGATTTACCATATAAATTCAAATAAAATTGTTGACCGAAATTTTTATTATCAACAAATTCCCATGCCTTAGTATCACTCAATAATTTACCAGCTACGTTTGCTGATGCATTATTATTTGTTGTATCATCAAATAATCTTTTATAATAATTTATACCATATATACCAGTAGAATTATCCGTAACGTATGTATCTGGTGAATAAATCACACCACTATAAAATGTTGTTGCTGTTAGTTTAGCAATTGAGTAACTAGTATCACCCAAATAAGTTAAATTAAGTGAATTATTTACTGGTGTACCAATTGTTCCTACTGGTACGGATCCAGGTATATCATTAACCTTTATTAATTTAGCTTTAGTAACAATAGGTATTAAATCTAATGTATTATTATCAAAAGGATTTTTCTCCAAATTCACCAATGCTCTTTCTAATGGGTCTGTATTTGCAAAGGTTCTACTATCATACACATCAGTATTTGCATAATAATTAAAAGATAAAGCATTTTGTAATTCATTCACATATTTTCTTAGCCCAGACCCACCAATATATTTAAAACTAATATTAACATTAGCTAACATAGGTTGTACACCAATACCTTCTGGATTTAAATCATATAATAATGGTTCATATGTTATATTACAATTATTTATTATTATCTTTGTGTTATAAAAATCACCTATTCTTAAAACACAAACAGGTGGTTTACCAAATGACGTATTAGTAGCATCATCTATTTTTGTAGATGATTCACTTTTTATTGTATCACCTGGTCTTAAACACTGCTGTAAAAATGTTAATCTACTATTAAGCCCCTCTGGTGTCATAGAGTGGAATGCTGGTGTAAAATATTTTAATTTTTCCTTTATTGATTTGTATATAATAGGTGAATCAGATTCTATTTTTTTGAAATAATTTTCCTCTGTTATTAATTTATTTAATATTTTTTGTGCTATATCTCTTTTTGTTATATTTGTTTTAGTTTGTGGTTGATCATTAGTTGTGGTTGTGGTAGTATCTGTTTGTTTTGGTAAATCCTTAATTACTAACGGATTCTGTGTAATACCAACATTCAATTCGACCCTTCTAGAATATGATGCTTGTATTGATGTTATTGAACAAACAATATCAGCCTCAGAATATGAAGATGCCCTATCTGGTGATAAACAACCCAAATTATCATTTGTTAAATAATAAAAAATACCATTAATCTCAACTGTTGATCCTAATAAACTATTTTTACTAGCAGTTGTATCAGTACAAATAAACGTCTTGGTAGTACCACTGGTAATTAAACTAATTGGTATATCACCAACCATATTAACACCACCAATGGAATTCATAGAATCAATTGGTTTTAATATGGATACATTAGATAAGTTAAACGTTAATGTATCCAACTTATCTTTTACACCAGAGTCCCTATAAACAGATAAAGTATTAGATGTGAAATAACTATCTATTGTATCTATTGTAATTACAACACCCTTGGAGTCTTTAATTACAACCCCAGTAAGTATTTTAAATAAAACCCATTTAACCACAGACCTAAATCTTCTTTTTGCTAATGATGTATTATAAACAGTATCCTTACCATCCAAAGAACTAGTGAATGAATTAATATCTATTTTAATATTATTACCAAGTGTTTTTATTTGTGTTAAATCAGTTTGTAATTCAGTAAAACCTTGATACATTTTATATTTAGGGTCTTGTATCTGCGGTGAAACACTAAAATATTTATCAGAACTATTACTGCCTATAACCTTATCATATGATATGTATTTTGATATATTTAAAACATCACCTTTAGTTGTTTCAGAATTCTGAACACCTGGTGTTCCATTATTTAATTGTGTATATGTGTTAAAATATACATCATATGTATTAACTTTTGAATCATCTATGGCTAAAGGTACATCATTTTCAAAAAATAAAGAATTTTTTATATTATTTATTTTATTGTTATTAGTTGTGTTGGTTTTAATAATTGGTGTGGGTGACTTGGCATCACTTGTTTCTATTTTTGATTTAATTTGTTCATTTGTTTTATTAGCACCTATATTAGAAATCAATTGTTCCAAATAACTTATATCATTATTCGAAAATTTACCCCATATTCTGGCCAACTCATATATATCAAAATTAACACATCCAGACCAGAATGCATTTAATATCTCATCAACAGTTGCATCACTCATGGAGGCCAATTCTTTTTGAACCAACACATTTAATATAGTAGGGTGGTCAACAATAATTTTAAATGATAAAACACCACTTCTTTCTGTTGAGTTGTAAGTGTATATTGGTTCTGGTCTACCAAGAAAATTATGTGTCGTCCAATTAGCCGTAGTATCATCAGTGAATTTTAAATCATATGGTGGAAACCACATAACCCTACCACCATTCATACCCCTTTCTGAAGAAGGAAAATCATCACCATCAAATAATTTAGAATCTCTCCATGCTAAGTTTTCAATCGAAAACATATATTTTTTAGCAGTAACATCGTTTATTGTACTCTGCCCATACTCACCAAATTTAGATGATTCTTGTTGTGTATAAGAATTAACATTTAATGAAGATGGAAATATATTATAATTATTATACCTATCAATCACAGAATTTCTTTCTAAACGAATTAATTCAGAATACTTCATTAAATTAACAACATCCTTAAATGGTCTAGCTTTTGTCCATGTACGACAAAATTCAGCATTATCGTTTAATTTTGTCGCATCCCTTTTACCACCGACCAATCCTGGTACATCATATAAATTACCAATAACATTACCCTGAGAATCCACTTTTTGTGATGTTATAACACCCAAAACACCAGACCCTTTAGGATACAAAGTATATCCATCATAGAATTTTGTTTTTGTTTGGTCTATTGATAAATTAATACCGCTATTTATATCTGATTTTTCTAATAACCTTTGTGTTTTATATAAAATAGAACACTCCCTAAAACTATCATAATAATCACTACTATATTTACCAGTTAAATCAACACCACTACCTTTTTCTATTTTAGTCGTTGTTTCATAGGTTAATGAATTTTTATTTTTCTTAACCGTAGATGCATCATAAAATGTTTCGTTATAATTTGTTTTATGCCAAATGAAATCTGAAGATATGGAACCGTAAGAAGATACCTCATCATAACCTGGCTCATAATAATCTGAACCACCATCAAAGTTTTTCTTAAATACTGAGGTCATATCCTCACTACCATTCATTAAATCACCCTCAGAATCTTGTCTAATAAAAAATGGATCAGCTAATGTTTTATCACCAAGATAGTATCTTGATTGCGGTCTTTTACCGCCACTCATACCAAGGAAACCAGTTACACCAGCTATATTTTGTAATGTTTTATCAATAGCTTGAAATACACCACTTTGGTATTGTGGATCATAATTTGGTGCATATTTATTAAAATATATATTTGAAAATAACTGGAATTTTTGACCACTACCAGTCTCACTTAAAATTTTTACATCCCTGTCACCACCCAATGACTTACCAAATAAATCATTTATCACTCTTCCAAAAGCCGTGGAATCAGATTTAACATTACCCTCAGAATTATTATTAAAACAAGATGGTGTATATACAACAGAATCATCATATCCAATATCATCAAATATATTATACGTACCCAATAAACTACCCATTAATCTATCAGACTTACTAATACTTGTTCTCGATTTTGTTATACCATAATCCTTACCAATTAAATTATTAATAGGGTCTTTTAATATATTAACAGCTTCAGCTGGATTACTCATTGCATCAGTTAGGTTATTTGTTAAAGTTTTTTCTGTTCTATTTAACTGATTTATCCTATCATCGAATGATGCCCTTAATTCCAATGCACCAATATTCATTAATATTGTTTCATTCTGTAACACATTACCAGCAAACTTTAAATAAGCCCTTGGGTCATCGAAATAATTATAATTATTTTTTTTTATATTAATATTTAAAATATCTGATGGTGTATAAGTATTAATATTTTGATTACCGCTAAACTGACCGTTATCATCAACGTATGTTTCTTGTGGTGAATTATCTTTTATTGTTCTTGTTGAAAAAGATGTTAAAACATCTGGTGAATATCTATTTAAATTTAATGATAATTGGTCTCTTAATACCTTTGATGAAAACTGGTCAAAAGTTTGTGGTATAAATTTATTTAATACCATATTAACCTTCATTGAGCTGTCTGAGTTTAAACCAAACTGACTCATTATTGTTGTTAATGTCGGTACTGAGTAATCACTAAGCTGTATAGGTTTACCAATATCATCAGCACTAGTATTATAAGAATAACCAGAACCATTTTCCAATTCAGATAAATCGGATTCTGTTATTGATCTATTTTTACCCAATAACTTATTACGAAATTTATCGGACATAGAATCAATCGTACCAGGGTCATTAACAATATTATTACTAATAACAACAGCTTTACCAATACCATCCTCATATAATTTAAATGAGGAATCACTTAAATTATTTACAACATCAGGTAAAGATTTTAAGTTTAATTTTAATATATCTGTTAAGAATTTTTTTGAAAAGGTCTTTAATCCTTTTACACTTTCTGGTTGATTACTCATTTTAATATTATTTTGATATCGGGGTTATAGGCATTTTTTCATTATTTAATAATACATTACCATTTTTAAAACCATAATTTAAACTATTAATATAATTTGCTAATGTATATCTACCGATTTTATCTAAATCATTTATTGTTATTTCTTTACCATCCTCTGATCTTACCGTTATAGTACCAGTATGTTTTATTTCTTGTGGTTGCGATGAACCATTATTTTGTTTTAATGCCGCCTGGTCAAATAAAACACCAATATCACCTTTACCACCCTTAAATACTTTTCCAGATGGTGTCATCAAAGCATCATTTACTGGTTCTACGGTCATTTGATTATATGCACTCTCACCAAGACCTACTGTTGTAGCCATAGACGCACCAAAAGCTAATGATGTACCACCAGTTAAAGGTGCAGCCACCACTGATAAAATACCGATTCCTATGGCTGCACCTATTTGTTTAGCTGATAAATCATAAATGTGATTATTTATATCTTTTGTATATTTATCTTTATCCCCAGATGAACTTAATTGTGTTGCCAAATAATCGTTTTTGGTTGCCGCATCTAAAGCACCTTTTTCACCAGATATCCTTACAAAATCAAGACCAGTAGCATTACCTATAGCAATAGCTAAATTAGAAAACCCAGTTGCTAAATAAGGTGATACAATATCCCATATTCCTTTTATGGCTGTTACAGCCATATCTTTTATCATACCCCATAAACCCTCACCCTTGGTATTTAAAACCAAATTAAGTTTATCTACTAAATTAGTTAAATTTTTAAATATATTATCTAATAATTGACCAAACCCACCATTTTCACCAAAAACTTTATTTATATATGGAACAATAACACTTATCAACCTATTACCAAAATCTTCTAACTTTACCAAAAATCCAGATCTCTCTAATGAATCAAACACATTGGCAAAAACCTGTGTAAAAGACATATAAAATCTATCAAATATTAGTGATAATCTTTCACTAAAACTCATTCTTTTTTTTGCTGCCTCATCATCAACTTTTTTAGTCTCTATGATAGCATTAAATTGACTCTGATTTGTGAGTTTTGATAATAATTGTTTCTCACCATCAGGCATACGTATTAAATACCCACCTTTATCCTTATCAAACTCAATTAGATTAGCAATAGCGGTCTTATCTTTATCATCCCTGAAGAATATACCTTTCTTACCCAGAGCGTCTAGTTTGTCAGCTAATTTGGCTTGTTCGATGGCTCCATTTTTTAAATTCTGGAAATCAACACCAAGATCATTAGCTGCCTCCCTTAACAAACGCATACTAGCTGGTGGGATATAAAAAATACCCTCATTGTTCTTTGTGGCAAGCCCTTTGGTGATATCCATTAAATCCTTACCAAATTCTTCTGGTGATATTTGAGCTTTATACATTATTTCAAAAGCATCACCAAATTTTTCAGCAAATTGTCCACCTAGTACTTGCATTTTGGCAGCAGCCTCAACAGCTCCTTCTGGGTCAAAAAATTGTTCAGATAATTTATTGGATACCTGTGTAATATCCATTCTTAATTGTGTGGCTTGTGTTGCTAATTTAACCATGTTATCCAAACCACTCTTCATTTGGAAACCCGTAAGATTAGTAACAAGTGCCGAATATGTTTCTAAAACTTTTTTAGAATTTATACCAAACTTTGTTGAGTCTGTTACAGCAATACCAACCAATTTATAAACCTTGGTTGCTGCAATACCCAGATTACTAAACTCAGCAAGCATTTGTGTTAGACCATCAACACCTAAAGATGTTCCTCTACCGATTTTTTCAATATTAGAAACATCTTCTTTATCAAATAATTTATTTTTTCCAGTAATATCAGAAAAAATAGAAATCATTTTAGATATATCACCTAACTCACCACCAAATTCCATGGCTTTAAGTGATAATTCAGTAAAATTAAATAATAAACCTTTTGATTCTTCTTTTGACAACCCTATATTAGCAGATAAATTACCAACAGATTTTTGTATTTCCATGAATTTTTTAAAAGAATTTGTTAGTACATCACCAACAAAACCCATAACCCTACCAATAGCACCATTAAGCGTATCCAATAAACCACCAATTAAATTTTTAATACCTAGTGTTATTTTAACTAAAACATCAAAAATTTTTTTACCTACTACTAGTTCCATAGCACCACCTATGGAACTAAATACATTTTTAAATGAATCTTTTATCTTTTTAGATAACCCACCAAAAACATCATTTATTGATTTTGTTAATGTTTTAAATAAACCTGGCCCTATACCTAACGTTAATTTATCAATACCAGATTTTAGTGAATTACTCATTGATCTCGCATAATCAGTACCAGTATTACGTCTATTAGAATTTATAAATGAACCACTTCTATTACCATCATTATCACCATTAGCATTTTGATTAGCCATTTATTATCTTTTTTAATATAAATAGTTAAAATAAAAAAACCAATTAATAGAACTAATTGGTTTTTTTATTATTTAGTATCACCAGTTTTCTTTTCTGCCTCATCTAATAATATTTGATAAAACATTTTTCTTTCATAAACTGGCATTGTCTGTATATCTCCGTAATTATGTTCACCGTATTTTATGAGGTAATACATTTCATACATCATATTATTTTTATAGTTTGATGTAGGGCCATAAAAACTTGGCTGTGATGGGCATGTCACCAAAAAAAAATTCACCAGATGGTGCTTGAACATTTATTGTCGTATCAAACAATGGTTCATTTTCATTCATATAACTTCTCAACGCTGAAGAATCATACGGTAGCATACTTTTAACAAATAATTGGATTTGTGACTTATCTGTTATACCATCAACCTCAACAATTTGAGCTTCCAACCTCTTAGTTAAAAGTTGTGATATACCACCACCCATTTTACTCATCCTTGATTCATCCATTTTAACAATAGCATCATCCTCAGATATAGTTAAATACTTATATTTTATTACTTTCTTTGATTTTGGGAGTGTAAATGAAACATAACCATTTTCATCTGGTAAAACATTTATTGGTTTAGCTGTAAATTGAGTGATGTCAATATCTGTTTCAAATGGTTTACCGTTTTTGGGGTCTTTTATTGTTACCGTATAGCTTTCACCATAAGCTGTTGCCCTTAACCAAAACAATATTGCATTCCTATCACATGATAACATATCTTTTGGTCTCAAATCTTTATCCATAACCTTCTTATCCAACAAAACATCAAGAACAGTCCCAGATTGAACCAGGTTAGGTGATGTTAAAATATTCTCATCTTCCGTTGTAAGATAAGTAACCTTAACAGCTTTTTTCTTACTTGGATAAAACAACCCTTCTGATGGTAACGTTAACAGATCATACTGTGGCTCTGCTATTAATTGGTTTTCATTCATACTATCTATTTTTTAATAAATTTATTATATAATAATTATCTTGTTCTTTTAATTTATTTATATTACTTTCAATAATATTACACCTTTCACTAAATGTCAACACTTCATCAATACTTAAATCAAACCATTCACCTTTTATTTTTTTATGTCCAAACTCACGATGTAATGTTCTTTCTATTAAAGATGATAACTCACTAATATAAGTATTAACTAATTCAATTTTTGAAGAATTTCCTGTCTCCAAAGTTTTAATCCTTTTTTTTAGATTTTTAGTTGTTGATATACCTATTTTATATTCACCATCAGAAGTTGATAATAAATAAACCAATTTACTCATAATAACTATTATATACATAGTTATATTAAAATAAAGTTGTAATGAAAAAGAAAGGAAAAATAAGCAAACAATTTAGTAAAATGAAAGGAACATCAAACCTGGAGGTTGAATTTGCTAAATTGTTAACCGAATTAAATATTAATTTTATTCATCATTTTATTTTTAAAAAAAGAGAATACGATTTCTTGTTAGTTGATTATAATATAATAATTGAAACTCATGGTTGTTTCTTCCATTGTTGCAAAGAACATAATAAAACACCAACATATTCATTTCAAAGAAGAAATATAAAAAATGATAAGTTTAAATCAAAAAACGTAAAATTTGATCCTACTTATAAATTGATTGTTATATGGGAACATGAAATGAAAAACATAACAGAATTAAAAAATAAAATAATATCTATTTCTCATATATAAATACCTTTGTTCCGCAATCGTATATTCTATATATACCCATTTCAAACATTATTTCTTTTTCGCTTTTATTAATATCAAAACCCTTTTTAACCAGAATATCTTTTCTGTAGTTAAACCTATGATATCTTAAATTATTTTTAATATACCAATAATTTGGTTTTGAATCATGTGTATATTTAAACCCTAGTTTATCATATACACCACCGCTGAACCACCTTTTATCTGCGTAGGTTATAATTTTTATTGGGTCTTTATCTATTAAAAATTTTTTAAATAATCTATTAGCCGAACCAATCACATTTATATTTATTTTATTACAAAATCGTGTTAACTCCCACTGATTTGATTCACCCCCAAGAGCTATACGACCTTTTGAAAAAGTCATTAAAGAAACTAACTCATTATTATAATATAAACCAATTCTATAACTATTTTTTGAACCAGAACCCTGTAAATGATTAGCATTTAAAAATTTATTTGATGTTACTGAATCAACTTCTTTTATATCACATTTTCTAGCAAAGATTTTATCACTTATATAACCTAATTTATATTTTATTATTGATAATACAATATCTTTTTTATAAATCCACTCATCTTCAAATAAATGGATTAGCTCTATACCTAATAATGAACATTTATTAGTTTTATTTAAATGATATTTTGAGTTTTTAAATAATTCAGAATGCCAGTATAAACCATTAAACTCTATAGCTAATTTAGCTTGTGGTAATAACAAATCTAACTCTTGTTTTATAACACTTCTATCATTTTTAATTATATCATTTTTATAAAATTTATCTATCTCATCAAATAAATCAATTTCTTTAAAAGATTTAAGTTTATCTATTGGATAACAATTTAAACAAGTTTCATTACCCATTCTTTTTCTTTCGTTATATAAAGAATTAGGTATTTTATAAATATTATTACATTTAAAACAATTTAATATAAATTCTGAATTATCAAAATCATAACCAACGAATTCATTTTCTGAAAACCTTTTTTTTATATTATTTAATAATGTATTTTTTAATTTTAGTTTAATTTCTGGTGATTGAGTTGGTTCTATATAACCATACTTTTCAATATTAGTATTTTTAATTTTTTCTTTTACTATTAAAGATTTTGATGGGTTATATACACCATATTTAATTATATTTGTTTCTTTACCCTTTTCTATATTATTATAATATTCATTACCATGTTTTAATAATTTTGTTTTTTTAGCTTTATCGTGGTTATTAAAATTAGCATCACCATGATTCAATAATTTAGTGTTTCTTACCTTATCTTTACCTTCTATGGTTGAAGTGAATGATTTAGCCCCATATTTAGCTAAATTAGCTTCTATAACTTTTAAACCATTATCTATTAAATTAAAACAATCTACTGAACAATAGGTATTAAAACCTTTACTAAGTGTACCCTTAAATTTACAATACTTACCACAAGAACATTTTACTCTTTCGGTAACATCATTTATAAAATACCAAACTTTTTCTTTAAAAGATATATCAATCAAATTATTTTTAATTGTGTATTCAATTATTTCATTATATATTGATATATTATGTTTTGATAACAATTTTTCATTTGTTTTATAACCAGATTTGTTATCAGTAAAAAAATACTCTTTTTTATTCATAACACAAATGTAAACAAAAATGGGATTATAACAAAATATTTTGTTATAATCCCATCAAATAATTTATTATAATATTAATAAATTTGAATAGCTCTAGCATAACGTATAGTTATATCTATTTCAGCTAAACCACCATCACTATAATCCAATGTACCAAAATCACTTGAAGTTAACCATGCTTCTTGCAAAACCCATTTTTCTACAGTAACCCCTACTGGATCTAACATTTCTAATTCAATATCTTTCATATACCCAGCGGCATATCCCATTCTACCTGTTACTGATTCAGCACATAATCTAATCCACTCCATTATTGCTTGCGATGCTGATGGGCCAATAGGGTCTCTTAATTTAATATTAATTGGTTCCCAATTAAATCTACCAGCAACATAAGTTGATGTATTTAAAAATGGTATTTCAACTTCTGTTATAGTTACTTTAGGTCTTTGTGCTGTACTAATAAACCATTCATTTATACCCAAAGAAGAGGGAAATCTAATTATAAACCTATTTTTCTTTTTTGGTTCATAAGGTAAAGGCATTTTCATCAATAAATTAGCCATATTTATATAAGTAAGTTTTTTTGGTTGTTTAAGTTATTTTAATTACCTTTACAATCAACTTACTATAATAAATAGTTTTAAAATTAAAAAAAAATATGTTATATAAAGAGTTTTTTTTAAGTGATAATAAATCTGGTTATAAAACAAATGAAAAATTTTTGATTAAGAATCATATTGATTTATATAATATGATTCTTAATTATTGTTCAGAAAAAGAATTACCAAAGGATTTAACAATAAAAGAAAAAATTTGGTATTTTATAAATAATGTGGGTACGGTTGTTTTTTGTAAAGAATGTGGTAAAAAAATAAAATTTGGTAGAACTTTAAATGAGGGTTATAATGAATATTGTTCAATAAGATGTACAAATAAAAATAAAGAACATAAAGATAAAATTATATCAACTAATATTGAAAGGTATGGTGGTAATTCTCCTTTCAATTCTATTGATATAAAAAATAAAATTGAGTTAACTAATATTGAAAGATATGGTGTAAAAAATATTTTTGAAAATGTTGATTTTATTGAGAAATCAGTAATGAAAAAATATGGGGTATCTAATGTAAATAAATTAGATAGTGTTAAAGAAAAACGCAAGCAAACTAATTTGGATCGGTATGGTTATTCAACAATACTCTCAGATAAAAATTTTAGAAATAATTTATCTGAAGAAAATTTAGAAACATTACGTATATTTTATAATTTAAATTTTATTTATGCAAAACATAATGAATATACAATAAAATGTAATATATGTAATTCAGATTATTGTATACACCCAACTACTTTTAAATATAGATTTAAAAAAGAAATAAATACTTGTTTGATATGTAATCCTGTGAATCAACAATCATCTTTTTTGGAAAAACAAGTGGTTGATTTTATTTTAAGTTTTGGTAAACAAGTAATTCAAAATACCACTGAAATAATTAAACCTAAAGAATTGGATATATACATTCCAGAAGATAACCTAGCGATTGAATTTAATGGTCTTTACTGGCATTCTGAGTTATTTAAGGATGGTTTATATCATCTGAACAAATTAAATGCCTGTAATAACCTAAATTTGGATTTAATAAATATTTTTGAAGATGAATGGATTTATAAAAAAGATATTATAAAATCTATGATATCTAATAAATTAAATAAAACTAAAAATAGGGTATATGCCAGAAAATGTAAGATAGAATCTATAGATAATAATATTTATAAAAATTTTATTAATATTAACCATATCCAAGGTTACGTTCCATCAAAATTTAAATACGGTTTATTTTATAATGGAGATTTGGTCTCAGTAATAAGCTTTTCTGGATATCGTAAAAATTTAGGTGGTTCAGTTAAAGAAGGTGAATTTGAGTTATTGAGATTTTGCAATAAACTAAATTATTCAGTTATTGGTGGGTTTTCAAAATTATTTCAATATTTTTTAAAAAAAATTAAACCAATTAAAATAATAACTTATGCTGATAGGAGATATTCAAATGGTAATCTTTATATTAAAAATAATTTTAGATTTATATCTTATTCAAAACCAAATTACTATTATTTAGATTTGAATAAAAATATTAGATTAAATAGATTTAATTACCGAAAAGATATCCTGGTTAAACAAGGATTTGATAGTACTAAAACTGAGAAAGAAATAATGTTTGAGAGAGAATTTTATAGAATATACGATTGTGGTTGTATAAAATTTGAATTTATTTTACAAAACACTTGACTATATCATTTTATTTTAGTATTTTTATATTATTCTGTAATATACCACCCTTATTTACTAAAATAATAATTACTATATATTGTATGCTTTTAATACCCTAGGGTATTAAAAGCATTTTTATTTATATATTATAATATTTTTATTCATTTTTAT
>JGI24890J29729_1000940_pt1 | contig 15074 bp, 14 predicted proteins | sample FreactcultureFD7_FD_29729 | JGI IMG/M metagenome (IMG submission 29729)
GCCTTCTACTGGATCTTCGACTTCATTGCCTGATTTCTTATCAATAGCTAATTTTTTAAGCTGCAATTCCACCATTTTTAATTTTTTATCAATCTTAGCGGACTTGGCTTCCACCGCAGTTTTAAGCATATTGCCCGCGACTTCAAACATACGACTGCCGTACTTGGCTTCAACATTCATTCCTAGATCCATTAAATCATCGAATGCTTGTTCTGCTTTGGTGGCCAGGCCATCCAATTCTCCATCACTCATATCACCTAGACCAGTGACTCTTGGCAGCGCCGAACTGATTTTGTCGAACTCTTCTAATTTATCCTGTAAATTGATTACTACAGGTTGTGGTTTAGATTTAATTGGCCCAATAAGTTCTTCATCGTTGGAGGGCAGACCCAATAATGATTCTAATTTTTTTGTCATATCTTTACTTATTTCCTTTTGCCGCCCATGTGAAAAATATCATGTTCAGTAATAATTCTAAATTTTAGTCCAGCTTTCTTTGCCCACTGTCCAGCCACTTCCCACTTCGCCATATTTTTTACATACTGCGCTTGATCGTAGGGATTTTTACCCACATGTTCTAGATATGCCTGCTTTTGTGGCTTTACTTCCCATAATTCAGCGTGTTGTTTTTTATTTTTATCAACGTATACCACGAGAAAATCTGGTACATATACTGTATTTTTTCCAGTAAGTGGATCCCTATATGGAATCTTTACAGATTCACTGGCCCATTGTATTATCGCAGGATTTGTATCACACATATTCATAACAGTCATTTCCCAGGACGATCTATACATGGGCTGATGCAATCCTACATACTTTTCAGGATTTTTCAATTTATAAAATGATTTTGCAAATCTTAAACTCATGCAATTATATTCCTTGCAATTTCAGCGTTGGGTGTAAACGGAGAGGCCATTCCTAGACTACTGCTTTTATACCTGTTGTAGTTCAATAATTCTGTTATGAGATTATTCAATTGAACCGAGTCTAGACCTTTTAATGTATCAACCAGGTTATATGGATTTATTCCATCTAGTTTTGCCTGTCGTATGATCACCAATGCGGTGCTTTCGGCTGAATCTTTTTGGAACCCTCTACTGCTGAAAAAGGAGACTATTGCATCATATGTACCTGCATCAACGGTGATCGGTGTTTGTGTATAATTGTCAAAGACTTTTAATGTGGTCTGCGAGCTATCTGCTGTAGCATTACTCTGTGGCAAATTATTATAAAACGCGGTCATTGATATATTCCATTATTGAATGCTACTGCTTCCAGTGACATTATTCTGTTTGTCATAAAGCAAATTGCTAAGGCGAATTGATTCTGCCTGGTATTTACTGTTTACTGTTATTTGTAGGTTAGTTGTTGCAGAAACTGATGCACTCGCTGCAGATTGTATGGAATTGAATTCTGAAATAGAGCTCGCAGAATTTAATTTGGCAGTCACGTCTGCAGGATTTAATGTTTGGCTCGCTACAAAATCATTGTCATTAGCCCATGCTGTATTGAGTGATGTTATTGCAGAACTGATATCAGAAATTGAACTATTTTGATTGATACTCTGTGCGGTAAATGGTGTGGTACTTGCCAAAGGCAGGGGCATTGCAAAATACTGTCCAGCAGCAGGTGTTGTTCCTTGTGTGTTATTATTTTCTGAAGGTTGTACAAATTGTGCATTATTGATTGCTGAATTTATATTGGCCAACGTCTGTAACTCACCATTTGCCGCAATTGCAGGAGTTGCATTTATGGTAAGAGGAGCAACACCTTGTGTAGCTACAGGAGTGACAGGTGCGATGGATATTGCTGACGCGGCAACTTGTCCAGCAGTTGCAGAGTTATTTCCTAGATTTAAATTGAGATCTACTCCCAACCCATTTAATGAAGTTTGTGGGGTATTGCCTGTATAATTTAATGTGGAATATCCTGTATTAGTTCTTGATTGGCCTGCAAAATTTCCTGCTACTATCCCAGTGAGTCCACCAACACCAACGGCACCCACCGCATTAATGGCGTCTAATAATCTACTTCCGCCTTCTGGTACAATATTCCCCAATACGTCACCAAAAATATCTGCAGTTCCTGCTAGAGCGTTTCCAAAAATACTTTCAAATCCACTAGATCCAACTCCCAATGGACTAGGAGTATTATCATAATGAAGAGTTGCAAATCCTGCAGGATTGTCAATACCAACAGACCCGTAGGAATAAAATACAGTTTCATAGTCAAGCTGCATTTTACTTTCTAGTAATCGGCCACCCTGTGTCTGGTCAAGTCTATCATGCTCCCAACTCCTGATCATAGGATTAATTAGTTGATAGCTTACGAATTGGTGACGGTTTAATTGATATAACGTTATAGATCTAAAGAATGGTTTCTTTACTTTGGGAGTATTCAGACCATAATCAGTTGACGAATATAAACTATTTTGTGCCTGGTATTTTGTATTTCCATACGGACCTTTTGCTGGATCCTGCGCAGTTCCTAGAAGTTGGCTGGCGAATCCACCAACATTGGCTCCTAACAATCCATTTAATGCCTGGTTTGCTATGCCACCTAGTGCAGTATTCCCTGTTAACTTACCATCATTATAATAATAACGATAGTAATTAATCCACATGTCATTTACCAGGTTTGATATGTCATCATGAAATACAAATGAAACAGGCTGGTATGTGATATTTTTCTGTATAACAGTTTTTCTGTTATACTGATTCAATACTTCTGTGTTAATCTGAAACTTAGGAAGATCTGCCTGCTTTACTAGCATTCCCACTTCTTCAGTTTTTTTCCTGCCTTGGAATATTATATCTTTCAGAACATTTGACTCTATATCAAATGTCACATAGAACATCCATCCAGCTTTTGGCACCAATGCGTAACCACCATCCAGATATAATCTACTGGCGTGTTGAGCATCACGTAAGTTAACGTTGTCACTGTTGTTTTGAAGATAAGATCCTACATCTGGCATATTGATATTTATGTCACGAAGAAGGCCCAGTGATTAGCTGAGCCTTCTTGTAGATTATATATTGTTTAACCTGTTGATAATGTACGAGTTGTACGACCAACATTCTCACCAATACCAGTTGGATTACCTGCTGCATTGAGCTGAGTTGCGTTATCAAAGCTAATTGTCATTGTAATGTCCAATGGATCATTAGACTTATAATCACCTCCCTGATAAGCAGTTTTCTTAATGTAGCAACCCTGTAGTTCAAATGTTTCTAGGACATTTGGTGTAAATGCACCGTTACCACCATCGAGAATTTCAATGATAGTGACGAACTTGTAGTCGATACCTGAAGCAGCTGACGCCTGTTCAAAGAAGTCGAACTGTTTCTGATTCTGCTCACCTACTAATTTGCTTACTGCTCCGGTTGCATCATCACGTACAACAAGATCAATATCTGCCCATGTGTGCTTGCCAGCAAGTTTCACCTTACTGTTGTACACATCCAACACAATCTGTTCAAATTCTACTGACGGTCTACCGCAGGTCATTACCTGTTTGGTAAGTTCAGTAGAAGGCGATGTTACTCCAAATCCGTTAAGTGTCACTCTGAAGCGATACTTGAGCTTTGGCATTAACAAACCTTGGTTCGTAGAACTTTGACCTGGTGGAAGTGGAACCGTTAATTTGCTTAAACTTGCTACTGCCATTTTGTTATGCTCCTTGTTCTTTATTATTTACCATCTTATGCCAGTGTGAAAGTTCCAGCTGCGATTGCTCCGGTGTTAACAAGACGTATTGGAATATAGATAAATTCCACAGCCTTAACTGGCTCAATAGCAACATCCATCCAAAGTTCACCACGGTCAATTCTAGGAGGTGTATTGTTTGATTCATCGCAAACTACAACGAAGTCATAAAGTGCGCGCTGACCAACTAGTTCTAATAATAGACTTTGTGCAGCATTCTTGATTTCACCACGTGTAATTTTATCATTAGGTTCAAACAAATATGGCTTAGATAGTATGTCTAGTTGTCTACGTAGATAAGCAACAAGACGTGAAACGTTTACTCTATCGAGTGCGCTGGTTGTATTTGAACGTGTGTACTGTCCATATGCGACTAATCCCACACCACTTAAAGTAGCGATAGGATTTACTTTACCATTATTTGCCATCACATTTCTGATTGGTTCTGGTAGAGACGCTAGTTTAAATTCACCAGTCTGTGAATCAACATATCCCACTGAAGTAGCATTGTCAACGACACCTCTACGAATACCAGCAGGAGCAAACCAAGGATAACTCTGTTGGTCACTCAATGCATATGTACGCATCATCATGTGACTTGGTGGAACAACAATGTAGTTACCACTTAGGTCATTTGTGTATCCACTTGGATAGTAAAGTGCAGTATAATCATCGTAACTTACAAGACCAGTATCACCATTATCTAGAGCACCGTTGGTGTTGTTACCCCATGCTGCCAATGTTGTTGAATCATTGGATAGACGGAAAGGAGTATCACCAATAACAAACGCTGTTAGTCCACGGTCTGTGTTGAATCCAATCATGTTCTGAATGGTTTCAGGATAGCCAGGGCAAGTGATGAGATTGAAAGTTAGATTGTCAGTGTCTCTTGCAGTTGTGTTGCCATCAATTTCTGCTTTGAGTGCAGCAACAATAACACTACGTTGTGCGTGACGACCAAAAGTTCCACTACCATCTGCGTTATTTGCGCTGATAGAAACCCAACGATCTGGACTGTATGATGACATTTGCTCACCTGGAACACGGATGTTGTAACCGTTGTTGGCGTTGATGTCAATGTAATTTTTCTTGTATTGTTTTACATTGAATCCTGAACGACGTAGATTCCAAAGGTGTGTGCCACGTGGATAGTTCACTGGATCTGGAGCATCTGGATCAACATAGTTGCTTACAAGTAGTTCAGAAATCGGTGCTGCTGAAAGATCAGCACCATGGGTTGACCAACGTGCATCTGCAAACACCCAACCATTAGGTGAGGTATGATCTGAAGGATCCTGCAATACCCAAAGTAGAGTATTTGCATTCCATACATAAATTTCCTTACCAAACTGATCAGTTCCATTTGCAGTACTGACCCAGATGTCTCCCATTCTTAGTGGAGTTCCATCGCTCTGTGTTGTTGGTTTAGTTGCACTGATAATTGGACCATTTGGATCTGTCTGTAATGATGCGGTTGCATTGTAATAAGGTGAAGTAGGTGATTTGTAACCTACCCATTTGCTACCATCATGTACCAAGATGTCGATTTCGTCTTGTAGTGAGTCATACCATACTGTGCCATCTGCTGGTTCTGTTGAAGGAGCAACAGCATCTGCAACGTAGGTTAGTGATTCCCAGTTGGTTGCAATATAGGTAGCACCGTCTGTTTCGTTAGCACCTAGTGCATAGAAGTTAGCAGTAGTACCTGGAGCAAATCCCATGCTTGTCAATACTGTAGCAGTACCAGAGAAGCGAATTTCACCACCAGTTGTGTGAGTGATACTTACCGACCCATCTGCATTTGGCGCAGCAACGATATTAGGAATTCCTGAATTATTGATTGCAACCGCTACAGATAATCCTGTGCCAGTATTAGCAATTGTAATAGTTTGGAAGCTAGTGTAGGTAGCTGAACCAGGAGTAGTTACAGAAATTCCAAAAGAACCTGGGTGTACCGTGGCAGTTGACCCTGTTGCAGGAGTTGTAATTGTGGTAGGTGCAACTGCTGCACGAGTACGCAATTTGAACTCTGCGAGAACTGGCATCAATGCACCTCCTACGTAGGAGTTGTCACCGTGGTCGAAATTACTTTCAACATACACAGTTCCTACAGGAATATTTGCTCCACCACCTACTGCATCAAGAGCATAAGTTGCGGCCGCACCATTTGCATAAACAGGAGCCTTTACATAACTCCATGTTTTTGTTGTCTCTGACCACTGCTTGACTGTCCAGATCTGTCCAGAATTTGGACTAGTTGTTTTCACATATACACTGCCTTTGGCATAGTTGGTGAAATCTGGATATTGAGTATGTGGACCAACGAATACTGTGTGTCCGCTGAATACTCCGATTGTTAGACCCAGTTGGGCTAGTAATGGTGCAGTACCTGCAGAAATGTTGATCTTACCATCTGGGTTCGTTCCATCACTCATCGCAGTAGAATCTGCATGAAGTGTTAGAACACCATTGATATTTCTTGCATATACTCCTGGAATCTGATGACTTGAAGTATAAGCAGTGTTGATTGCTGTGACAATTTGAGATACCGTGCCAGGTGAACCTGAACTATAACCAGAAATAGTTACAGCCACATTGTTAATTGTGATTGTACCGTTCTGTGTTATTGCAGAAGGAGCAGCAGTTGCGGTGACTACTGGCCAGCTAGTGGTCCATACTGAGCTCTTTCCAGAACTCCAGCTTTCACCATTAGAACCAACAGCTACCCAGTTGCCGTCATTGTTTTTCAACCATACAACGTTTGAATCTGCGGCGCCTGTTACAACGATAGCGTAACTACCAATGAGTCCTACGCTAGGAAGTGGTGTTAGACCATCTGAAGTATATACAGCAACATTGCTGTCATCAATTACTAGAGGTGTCTTGTTGACAAAAATTGTGCCGTTCCACTCAAAGATTCCCCAAACAGAATTTGTGGTATCTAACCAGTATGTACCGTTGGCAACATCGCCTGCTGGAGCAGAACTCTGTGCAGATAGTTCTCCAAGATCGATAGGAGCACGAACAACATACGCAGCAGAGCTAACGCCCAATAGACTGTATGCAGCCTGCAATCCATACTCGTTCTGTTCGCCTGCATTTACAGGATTACCACTGGCATCTGTAATGAACTGTGGAACTCCGAAAGTATCTGTAAGATCTCTCTGACTGCTTAGTAGATAAACTTTGCCAGCATTAGCAGCAGTTGTACCAGGAGCAACAACTCCCGATGGATTAATTTTATCTTGTGCCGAAGCAACAAATATCATTGGCACCGTGCCTGGAGCAGCGGAAGTGTAAAAACTTTCGTTGACTACAGAGACTTGTACGCCTGGTGATTGTAATGTGGCCATTATTGTTTTCTCCCAAATATGGTAATTTCAAATGTATTTAGCAGGTGTATTGAAAAAACCTGGATTAAATACTGTTGAGACTACACACAAAAGGGCCCGTTTATGAGACCATTATGCAAAAATTGTAATTCAAGGCCTGTCGCAGTGAATTATCACAAGGAAGGCAAAGTTTATTATCGAAAAAAGTGTGATCACTGTGGAAGAGGTCGTGGAAATGGACAGCCTCTATGGTTCAAATCTGGATATAGGATGAAATGTAAATGTGATCGTTGTGGATATGAAAGTAGATTCAAACAACAATTCAATGTCTATTATATAGACGGGTCACCTTCTAATTGCCAGATAACCAATTTAAAAACAGTATGCGCCAATTGTCAGCGCATACTGCATATTCTCAAACTTCCTTGGCGTCAAGGAGATTTGACTCCGGACTTTTAAGTAGACGTTCCATCAATTTGTTAACATTGGTGTATAGATCTCCTAGATCACCATTATTATCTATAACAAAATCCGCCATACTTTCGTCTAATGTCATACTTGATGAATCTTCAGGTGGAACGTGTTTGCTTCTATCCACCCAGATTACATAATTGAAAACATCGTATGCCGCCATGGCATAGAATTCTTGTTTGTTACGAAGTCCACAGTAGATGTCATATTCTTGAAATATTTCTTTACCTAGGCGACCTGGATCGTCTCCGTTGTATTCACTGATTCCATTATACCATTCTTCTCTGTGATTATGGCGATCGTTATAACATTCTTCTTCAGAAGTATAATTATACTTCGTCTTCAACATGTCATACATGAATTTATTTGAACAGAATTGACTACTAGAAATAAATGTAAATCCATACATCGAAGTTAGTATATCACATACCGTGTCTTTACCATGTCTACCATGGCCAATTATTAATAGTTTAGGAAGTGTACTCATGCTTATATTATACACTATTATACAATAAAGTCAACCTTATCCAAACACAAACCACATAGGTTTTTCACCTGTGCCGTAGTTTTGTAGTTCTAATTCAAGGCGTTCAATTGCAGCTTCACCCTCTGCCTTAAGTGCATCACCATTTAATTGTGTTCCACCCTGAGGACTGGCAATCTGTGTGAACATTGAACGAGCCTGTCCAAGTATTACTTTTGCCTGTGCAAGTGCATAATCTTTGATCCAGATACCAGAGTATGGGTCATCAAGTATATTAAAATCTGGTTTATAATTATAGCACCATAGTAATAGAGTTTCTTCTCCACGTGGGCGCTGTTGAATCACCAATTTTTTTGTAGCGGCGTGCCAGGTAAAATTGATATAACTACCAAACATTTTACCCACTAATTTCTGATAAGATGCAAACGCATAGTAAGTGGCGAGTCCGCCCATGTTACTTGAGCTCAGTAAATATGTATTTGAGTATGCAAGGTTAAATGGTTCGAATAAAGACCCGCCATCTCCCCCGCCTGTTCTAGACCCAATAGATCGTCTGAATACTTCTCGAACTTCTATAACTTCTTTACTGAGTGTGTACTCGTTAACGTCTTGTTCAAGAGTAATGAATGCCCAACTTTCCTCAACTGCGTTTGATGACTTCTGCCTGTATTTGGCAAATGCTCTATCAATAGCGGTGTCATAGTGAATTGGGTCTAATTCTAGATCGATCATTCCGTCACCTAGCATGGCTTTGATATAATCAACGACTGGTTTACGATAAGATTCTGTTGTGCTCATGCCAATATTTAGCCGATAAATACAATTATGCCTAGACTCAGTCTTTACCGCCCAGAAAAGGGAAACAATTTTAGATACATTGATCGCATTATTCTGCAACAATTTCAGATAGGCGGCACAGATATCTTCATCCATAAGTACCTTGGACCAGTAAATCCTACTGCTGGAAATGCAACTCCGGGCACGCCAACTCAGGCCAATCCTGTAGGAGAATTAGGTATACAAGACCTGGTTCTCATGGAGAATAGAGATCGTCATTATGATCCAGACATTTATACAATGCGCGGAATATACACCATGCAGGATCTGGATTTCAATCTCAGTCAATTTGGATTCATGTTGAACAATGACACCATTTTCCTGCATTTTCATCTTCGCAATTGTGTAGATACATTAGCTCGTAAAATTATGGCGGGTGATGTACTAGAATTGCCACACCTAAAGGATGAATACGCACTAGGTGATGCCAGTGTGGCATTAAAAAGATTCTATGTAGTTCAGGATGTAACTCGTGCTGCGTCTGGATTCAGCCAGACCTGGTATCCTCATATACTTCGAGTTAAATGTACACCACTTGTTGATAGTCAGGAATACAGTGAAATACTTGGCATGGATGCTGGAGCAGGCGATGGCACCACAATAGGTGACTTAATGAGTACCTACAACCAGAGCATGGCAATTAATGATGCGATCATATCGCAGGCGGAAGCAGATGCTCCTATGAGTGGATATGATATCAGAAATCTATTCGTTGTGCCAATTAGAAAAGACAATGGCCTGGTTGATATTGAGGATGCTTCAGATGACACTGACAACGTTAATTCTGAACAAGGATTAGTTGCCAACGCTGCTAGTTATTTGAAAACTCCAGATCATGAATACTATGTAGGATACCTTACAGAAGATGGTAGACCTCCTAACGGAGCACCTTATACTTTTGGTATTGAATTTCCCACAGGGCAATTAGAAACGGGACAATTTCATCTACGTACTGATTTCTTCCCCAATGTTTTGTATCGTTGGAATGGAAATTATTGGCTAAAATTCGAGTCAGATGTTCGTATGACTCTCACCAACAACTGGGATCCTACAGTGCCTAATCAAAATTCTGCATCAGATACCTACACCACTAAAAATCAACAGACACTCAAATCTAGTTTCATTAACAATAATAATACTGCAACAATTGCGGGACAGGTTGTTCAAGAACGACAGGCATTGAGTAAGGTCCTTAGACCCAAAGCAGACAATTAAGGAATAACGAATTGGAATTTTTTTACGACGGGCAAGTAAAACGCTATCTAACTCAGTTTATGAGAATAATGAGCAATTTTTCCTACAAGGATGCCAAGGGAATTGTTAGGCGAGTTCCTGTGAGATATGGTGACATGAACCGACAGACCGGCGCAGTACTAACCAAAAACTCTGAAAATTTTTTGCAGACAGCCCCATTCATAGCTTGCTATATCAAAGGACTGGATTTTGCCAGAGATAGACTGCAAGATCCTACATTTGTTAGCAAAGTCAATATTCGAGAACGAGCCTACGATGATATGGGCAATGAGTATCTAAATACACAAGGTGCCAATTATACTGTAGAACGTGTGATGCCTACTCCATTTAATCTCAAACTAACCACAGATATTTGGTGTACAAATACTGATCAGAAACTACAGTTATTTGAGCAGATTGGTGTGTTGTTTAATCCTGCTCTGGAAATACAAACCTCCAATAATTTTGTTGACTGGACTAGCTTGAGTTATGTAGAACTTACGGATATGACATTCAGTAGTCGTCAGATACCACAGGGACTTGAGCAGGACATTGATATTCTTACAATGAATTTCATGACTCCTATCTGGATAACACCTCCTGCTAAGGTAAAGAAACTGGGAATCATCACCAAGATCATTACCAGTATATATAACGAGCCCACTGGTACCAGTGAAGAATTGCGACAATTCAGTGATGGAGAAATATTAGAACCTTTTTCTGGACAACAACCTATTGTAGTGAACGCAACCACACTGGGCAATTTCAGTCTATTGGTTCTGGACAATACCGTTAAATTGGTGCCACCTACAAATGCCAAAAGTTCTGGCAAAGGAACAGACCTGCCCACTAAGTCAGGAGCAGATGCTAATTGGTTGAGTATACTTGATAGGTATCCTGGTGTATTCAAAGCAGGCCTCAGTCAAGTCAGATTGTTGAAACCAGACGGCAATGAAATTGTGGGATATATGAGTCTTAGTCCTGTGGATGATTATACCATGCATATAAACTGGGACACAGATACAATTCCTATGAACACCCTGTTAACAGATATCATGGGAAATATACCAAGAGGAACAGTGGATGCCATCATTAATCCACAGACATTTAATCCTCGCCCTGTGCTATCCAATGGAAGTCTAGGTTGGCCAAATACAGATACCAGATATCTGTTGTTAGAAGACACAGTTAATTGGCAGAATCAGGATCTAAGTACATTTACCGGACATGCTAATGACATAGTTCAATGGAACGGCAGTGAATGGACAACAATATTCCATTCTGCATCTGGATCAGAACCTACCTACATAACTAACAGTAGAACTGGGGTTCAATATGTATGGGATGGCACCGCATGGTTAAAAAGCTATGATGGCATCTATGAACCTCTAAAATGGCGATTGGTACTATAAATGAATATTACTTGTGCAGGTGGACTTTTTTTAGCCAGAGACACAAAACGGTTTTTATTTTTACTCAGAACACAGGGACGAACTTCAGGAACCTGGGGAATTGCTGGTGGTAAAAAAGAAGAACAGGATAAAACTCCCTACGACGCTCTACAAAGAGAAATCCAGGAAGAACTAGGCGTAGTACCCAAGATTGAAAAGACTATACCCATAGAGTGGTATGAGAGTAATGACCAGTTATTTTATTACAACACCTATGTGTTGATTACACCGCACGAATTCATTCCTAAATTAAATGAAGAACATGCTGGATATGCCTGGTGTGAGATGGATTGTTTTCCAAAGCCATTGCATCAGGGAGTGAAGACCACGCTTATGGGTAAGATTACTCGAGCCAAAATTGATACAATCCTACGTATTATCAGTTAACTAGATAATTGTGTAATTACTTCTTCCCAATTCTTAATCCCTGCTCGTAATTTTTCCAGGCGACCTTCGTTGTCATCCAATGATCTCTTGAAATCTATAAGATAACTGTTGTACAATTGGAGGTCTGAATTTATGCGATCTAATTTTTGTTTGTCATAAAAATTCAACTGTGGCTTGGCTGTCAGTTCTTCTACAGCAGCCTGATACTCGTTGATCCGTGTCTGGTATGTTTTTATAGTATCTGTTTTGTTGAGTATGTTGTATTCTATAGTTCCGATATCTGCAATGTCTCGTTGTCTGATTTTCTTAATTTCTGACACCACGCCGGTCTTGACAGTTTCACCGTCACTTCCGTTGACTTCACCTGCTCTATCAAAAAATTCATCATCTGGTACAAACTTGAAAGTTTTCATGGCGTATGCAATATCACTGATAATTATATCCTTGGTGTACTGAGTACGAGTGAGTACTGCATCCTGAACAGCACTGGGCGAGACCTCAACGCCTGCTCCATGCAATGCGTACATTCCATGAAAAGTACGTGCTAATTTATTTTCCAGAGTCCTACTGAATAGACCTTTTTCCATTAATTTTTCTATGAGTGCGCTATTATATCTGGTGAGAGGAATTGCATCAAGTATTTTAGGAGTAGCTTCACCTCTGTCTATTAGTGTATGAATAGTGAATGGTTGATTTTCCAAGGCAATGTCAACAATTTTAGGATCAGGTTTAGCTATCCATTTTATAATAGGATCTCTACTGTTTTTCATGCAGGCCAGGTATTGCAATTTAAGTGGAAGTTCACCCAGGTCCATGCCACTTTCACCCAGCTTACTGGCATAATCGTAGGCAGTATTTTCATCTCCCAGTTCAATGAGTTCACGTTCAAGGTCTAGATCTCTCTGTTTGACTCCTCGGTGCAATGTTGTCTTGGTTTTGCGTAGCTGATCGTTGCGAGTGGTCAGCCTGTCTTTGACAGCACCACCTTTTTCCATCTGTCGATCACTGAGATCCAACAACTGCTTGGGATCCAGGCCTGTTTGTTGTTGGAATTCCGCCATGGTCAGTGATTTGTCTTTTTGGTCAAACAATTCTGCCCAGCCGTTTTGTTCCAATACCTCTAGGTCATACTCAGAATCTTCATCTTCTTCTGGCATTTCAATATGTCGGTAATTGGCAATGGCCCACATACCACCTGTTTGTTTGTTCAGACAGTATATGAGTATGATTTCTTTGTCATAGAAATAGCTTTCATAATGACTCTGTGTGCGCTTGGTTGTACACCAATCACTTTGCTTGCCGTGAAAACAACTGGCATCTTTGTCGAGAGGAATAACCACCAACCATTGATCTGTTTCCATGAGATTGACTGAGCGACCTGCGTCTTTGCTTTTCTTCAGCTGGCTCTTGCTGGTGTCTAAAGACTTTTGTTGTAGAAACTTGGTGAATTCTTCGTAGCTGGAGTTTTTACCCCACCAGTCAATGTTACGTTCATTACCCTGTACCTGATTGCGGTTGACGAGATCTCGAAACTGTTGCATGGTCTTTTTAACCAAGGCCTGATCAGCACCCGAGGCCACAAATTTGGCTTCCACCTCTTTGTAGCCTTCCACAAGTAGTTCCCGTAAATACATGCAGATATTTAGCTGAACTGGCTGGGGTTGATATCCCGGCGCGAAGCGCAGCGAAGCTTGCGAAGAAATTTTTTACATATTATCTACCTAGTTAACTTTTCGTTTGCACCTATGCCCAGGTTAATATATAATAGCGTAAATCACCGGAGATCACAATGTCACAGCTTAAAATCTACGCCTGGAGCGCAATCATACATCATGTCAAAGATCGCACCAGCTCGCTGTTGCTCAGCAACTGCACCGCACACAGCGAAGAAGAGGCTGAAGGCATGGCTCGTAAGGTAATCAAAAACGACTACGAAGATCATAGAGTAAACAGCATACTGATACGCTATATTTGTGATGATAATGTCAAGGACACAGTCCATGAATACGAAAACACCAGAATTACTCCAGAGTTCCAGATCCCTAAGCATTTCTAGCACCGTGACTGGATTGCCCACCATGATGATATTTGACAACAACGTCAGATTCGCTGTCGCAGGCCTACAAAACAAAATGTATGCTTGGAGCAGGAAACACAACATAACCTTCGTTGAGGACAATACAGCAGATGGTATCAAAATCTTGTTCGGTAGAGCAGAAGACCTAACCGTTTTTCTACTCACCTGGCCCTATGACCAATGTAGGCCCAGAGTAATTCCATGATCAGTGTTAGACTTCGCAGAGTTAAATTACATAAGAGTGGAACACGCATAGTTCACGTGGGATATCACCATGAACTGGACATGTGGGCACAATGCCACAACACTGAAATACGACACCATATCGACCCCAACGATGAAAGCTGGGTGTGTTTAGAGTTCCTGGAAGACAAATTCGCCACACTATTCCTATTAACCTATGAACATGATTTGGGTATTGAACCATGCATATAACAATCGCCACATTGAGAAATGGCCCAGGCGGCACCAAGGTCTTCGTCATAGGCATGGATAAAATAGTTAAAAGATGGGCCGACAAGCATGGAGTCACGATCTTAGAATCCACGTATATCAGCAGTGATTATCAGCTACGTGTGGTCTTTGGTGAGCCTCGTGACTACACTATGTTCGCGCTCACTGCTGACCAAGTGCTGAAGAATTATCCTTGGCGTTTTGACGATGATTTTGACTGGAGCATCAATGAAGATAGTGTTTGATGGTTTCTTCAATGAGGGGGGACTGAATCAATTCTCCAACATGGCTGAGATAATGTTAACGCATAAACTTGAACGTTGGATGGAGGCCAACATGCCCTCGGCCGTGTACAAACATAGTCACGTTGAGAATGGTGTACAGCTGACTTTTGAAACACCTGCTCACTATACAGAGTTTGCTCTGCGATGGACTGGACGAAAATATAAGATCATCAATTAATGCACATAATATTTCCCTTGGATCATTACATACATGGTGACTTCGATGATGGTTTCATACGCAGATTCGTCGCCTATAGAATAAAAAATTGTTTGATGCAGTTTTTTAAAGCGATGAATAACTGTGCTCATGAATTTGAAATCTATGACCACCATTGTATTCTACGATTTGAGGAA
>JGI24890J29729_1000941_pt1 | contig 15072 bp, 26 predicted proteins | sample FreactcultureFD7_FD_29729 | JGI IMG/M metagenome (IMG submission 29729)
TAATCATCTGCCAAAACAATTCCAGAAACAGTTTTGTCTTGAGCAATTCCAGCAGTTAACAATATTTGAGCATTTACATCAGTAGAACTTTTTATAGTTAAAAGAAAGCCGCTATCGGAAGCCATTCCATAAAGTATATTCCAAGTTCTGCTATAGTCGCTAGAATTTGAAATTCTAAAATCATAATTAAGAGCGTTTACATTTAAAGGTATTGTGGGCAAAGGCGGTGGTAACGAAGGTTCTGTTTGAACAATACCGGCAAATTTAGATTGTATCATTGCAATCCAATTATTACCATCACCACCGTTTGCTATTGAATTTGTATTTCCATCTTTAGGACCATTCCAATTTTTATTAGCGTCTTGCCAATAAATGCAAAGGTCCAAAGGCCCTTGATAATTTTGTGATCTATATGGGTTTCTAAAATCCCACCAACTAAAACCAAAACCGGCATTTATAGCAAGATCAAAACCATCTTGCGCCCATTGAAAACTGTCAGGAACACCCGAGCGAATACCAATTTGATCTATAAAAACAGGCACGTTGTGAGTTGTACTAAAAATAATATTGTTGTTAAATAATTCTTCAAGAGCGTCTTCTGTCATATTAACAGTTTTGCCCTTCCAACTATAAGTTGCAAATGAATTGGTAGGTTTTACACCTTTATAATCAAAATAATAACCCGGATATGGTAGCGCGTCTATTCCATTTTTAGTTTGCTTTACATATCCACCAAGAGGACCAGAACCTATTTCATACCAATTTGAAAAATACCAAACATTAGTATAAGAACTAGAATAAACATATTCAAGATTTCTTAAATCATAATTAGCACCAGCACCGATTGCAATTGGCGTGTAAGGATCAACCGCTCTAATAGCGGCTATGACTTGAGCGTGCATTGCCTTAATTGCAGCATTTAAATCAATTGAACTAAAATGAGAGCCGCTTATTTGAGGTTCTGTAAGTATTTCATAACAAGCAATGTAATCTACATTTTTATAAAGATTTGCAATTGCAACCCAAGAAGCAATAAATTGAGGAATGATTGCAGGATTTGTAAAAAAATCACCATTACCACCAGATAGACCTATCATGGTCCAAAAGGTGTTATCGCCCACACTCAGAGCCTCTGAAATTTGAGCCTGAAAACCAGAAAGTTGCAATGGGTCCAAATAATTAGGAGCATTTGGATTATATAAATCATTGCCGCCAGCCGCGCCGTAAGGTGGCGAAGCTGCATTATAATAAGCAGGCGTTATTCTGCAACCATTCGCGCCAAGAGATTTTGCCAACGCACCGTCACCGGCAAGCGTTGTGGCATTCCAACAAAAATGACGAGGTATGTATTCAGTTACACCATCAGGAAGATAAATCTTTCGGCCAATAGTTTTTAGTCGTTGTGCCATTTAGTTTGCCAGACATTTTATATACAAAACATCACTTGCACCACCGCTTGCATAGCCAGCAGTACCAGCTAGACTATAAAAAGTCATAACAGCGGTTGTTGTAGACCCACCAGTTTGCAAAAATCTTTGAGCGGAAGTTGTAAAGTCATAACCATCGCAGATATACATGCTCGCCACCGGGTTTGGAAACGTGATGGTCAATGTAGTTGTGGAAACACTAGCACTAGCAAGCGTCAACTTTTCAGTTACAGAACCAGCAGTCGCAGTTACAGCACAAGTACCGGCACCACCTAGAGCGCAAGTTGTAACAGCGGTTCCAGTTCCAACACCAAGAGCATTAAATTCCAGATCGCCTGTGGACGAAAAGTTTATCTTTGCAGTAGAGTAAGTGTTTTTGTTTGCAGTCCAAGCATTTGCAAGAGCAAGACCGGGAATTGCCGCTGTAACACTTGGCATTGTGTAAACAGCAGAATTTGTGCCATTAAGTGTTGCAGTAGAAGAATTAAAAGTCCAACTACTTAAACCAGAAGGAAGCCTTGCGACATTTAAAGTACCGCTTGAAATATTAGTAGCGTTAGTTGCATCAGTATTACAACTGGCTGCAAAGTCGCTTAGACCAGCGCAAGCAGTCGCACCACCGCCGGGAAGCGATAGTTGACTGTGAGCATAGGAAAACAAGGATAGCGAAAAAGCACCGGCCAACAGAAACTTTTTCATTTTAATATCCTTCAATTACTGCAACAACATCAGTTCCGCTTGCAGTTATACAATAAATATTTGTGCTTGTAACAAAAGTGTAAGAAGTGCTCAAAGTTCCAGGAATTGGAAAGCCGTTCGCAGTAGTTACATTTGCGTCACCAAGAAAAATTTGAGTAGTACCAAACTGTTCAATTGTAACAGGATGGTATCTGCCAATAAGTTCAGGCACAACTAAAGTTGCAGTTGTGGCACAAGTTATGCGAGTTGTTTTAACTGTATGCGGCGATGGTGCCATTTGAGCAGAAGCAGAAAGGCAAGCCAAAGAAAACAGACTTGCTAGGACAATTTTCTTTAGCATTTGCTTTTCCTAAATTAAAGAAAGTTAAGCGTTTTCGCCCCAACCTTCAAGTTTAGCCTTGGCTTTCTTTTGAACAACAGTGGGATTGATTTCAGGTTCGGCTTCAAGTTCAGGATCAGCAGCAACCTCGCCTTCATAAAGCGAATGTTCGCCTTCAACCATGGTATCCTCATAACCATAGCGCCATCCGGCTTCATGCTCGCTAGAAGCAATCCGAACAATCTTTCGGCTTACTTTAACAACCTTACCCATTTCGTTAAGAACGTCTTCGACAACATAGGTGTTATTCATTTTAAAATTCCTTTTCAATTGCGGGGTGACAAAACCAAGCTTGTCACCCCGTCACCGCCTTAGATGAATTATCCGAGAAGAACGCCGCAATGTTCAGGCTTAACCATCGCAACACCCCAAGCAGCACTAATTTCATACTGCATTTGACGGAATTGAGGATAAAGCGACAGTTCGAAAGACATTCCGCTTCGAGGATCGGTAATCGTAGTGCGATCTACTGCAAGATCGCCGCCGTCAGGTAGAGCAGGAAGACGGGCGGCAATAGCGAGAGCGTTTCGCGAAAAGAACATATTTCGAGTAGAAGCAGCGACAACGGTGCAAGTTACGTTAGAAGCAGCAAGCGCCTTTCGCAAGCCAGGAGCAGCGAGAGTAAGAACACCACCAGCAGCAAGAGAAGCTACACCAGAAGCAACAACATACTTGTTTGTGTCACCTGTAAAAGTAACAATGTCGCCAGCAAGAATAGTTCCAGTACCAGCCGCGGCCATGGTAATGGCAGTAGAACCAATTGCATAGCCTGTGGTATCGGTAGTTCCTGCATTGTTTGAAGTACCAATTGCAGGAGTAATGATTTGTCCGCTTTCACGAACAGCAAAGCCGTGAATATCAAGCAAAACACCTTGCCTAAGCATACTATCGCTACCAGCTTCATTGACCTTTGTAAGTTGGGTCAAGGTACGCATTGCAGCACCGGAAGTGGTATCAATAATCATATGTAGATCAGAAAGAGGCGCGCCGTTATCTGAAAGAATTTTCCTCGCTTGAGCAGTATCAGTCAGGTTGCTAGCAAAAGGAGAAGTTCCAGCAGTACCAGTTGCGCGAGATGCTTGCTTAACTAGAGCAGCAGCATCGACCTCCATAAGATTTGTAAGAGTGCGAAGTGCTTGAGCAATTTGATTTTGGATAATTGCAGAAGTACCCGGACCACCATTGTTAATACCAAGCGATTGTTCACCGTTCCAACGGATAGGAACACGCTTAGACTTAGTAATTGTCATATTGACATTACCAATGGTTTGATCTCCATCATCAGGAGGAGTAACACCAGGAGTAATGTCAGAAGCACTTGATGCAGGAGCAACAAACACTCGCACGTTTTGCCCAATAGCAGCGCGACTATAAGTCGCGTCCATTGTCATAGCGGGTAGAATGCCGACTAGCTCGCGAGACACAACGTCAAGCGCGGCGTAAACATCGGGAATTAGATTAGTGAGAGTGTTTGCCATAGCTTAGGTTCCTAATCTTGAATTGTTCCGCCACCTTTAAAAAAGGAAGCATGGGTTTCAGGTGACATTTGGTTAAAATCTGATCGCGAAATAACTTTAGCGCCGGGAACCTTATTACCACCGCCACCAGCACCGCTACCGCCGTTTAGATTAGCGGAAACATAGTGCTTGCCTTCATCGCCTTGCGACCATTCAGCAACAAAATCGCCTAGCGACTTGTCACCAACAAAAGGCAATCTTTGATCGCCTTCGACTTTTATAACCACCTTTGGCGCTAGCAGCGCTTTTACAGCGGGAAGAAAAGCTGAAGCTACTTTTACGCCGGTCAACGCCGCCGTCAAGCCATTTTCTTTAAGCAAATTCTCGGAAAATGTACGTTCTGAAGCCAAGCCGGTTTCTAGTTCTGCTGATTTAGAAGTAACTTTTTCCAAAGCCTTTTGAGCTTTAGTCAATTCACGCTTATTTTCAGCAAATTGATCTTGAAGATTAGAGAGTTCTTCTGGATCGTAATCTTTATTTTGTTTGATCTTATTTAAAAGATCTTTATTTTTATTTCTAAGTCCTGAAATATCAGCTTCGTGACTTTCTGCTTGTTCTGCAAGAGCAGCATCAATCAAATCTTTTACAATTTTTTTGTCCGCTGCATCGTTTGGATCGTAAGCCATTTAAATTTCCTTTTGCGCCCTTAGCGCGTTTGCCTAGCAATGCCCACACTGTGACTGTTTAAAAGCGGTTGTCTAGTGAGCATTTCCGGGGTTTTTAGGATTGTTCAAATTTCCGTTGCTAGGGCTCGCGGCTTTTGCGTCTAGCATTGCTTGTTGATTTTCAGCGGCAAGTTTCATCGGAGTATTCTCGCCAGCTTTGTGTTTAGCAAAATCAACATCAGCTTCAACCAAATCGCCTCTTTGGATAAGATCGAAAAATTCTTCATCGGTTAATCCACCTGCTTGCCAAGTTTGCGTGTAAGCCGTCAATGTTGGACCATCGATTGCGACTGGCAAAAAGTCTTTATTGACAATACATTCAATTGCATTGTCTTCAACACCAGCCCAAGTGCTAAATACTTGCAAAAGATAAGTTAATGCTTGAGAAAGAGAAATTGATACAGAAGAAAGAATAGAGTTTTCACCTGTTCTGTGAATTGCAGTAGTCGTTGCTGTTTCAGCCGCTTTCTTTTCGCCTGCAATCATTCTCGCGCCAAGAACAGCCATTTGTTGTTCTTTGCGGTCAAGATTTCTTTCCAATGTAGATAGACCTTGACCAGTAAATTCAACAAAACCAACTTTAGTTTGAGGATCGGGCATTACTAAAGCAGTCTGCGAACCTAGATATATCTTTTCAGCAGGCAATCCCGGTTCTGCAATTGGTTGTTTATAACCTGCAATCCAAAATGTGGGAAGTGCAGTAAAGTGACAACCGTGTTCATAGTCAGCACTTGTTTTATAGTGAGATATATTGATATTGATAAGATCAATCATAGGAGGTTTATCTATATTAAAAGTCATCCCGTCATCAGTAACTATTTCAAACGGAATGAAATTCATCTTTTCATTATTTTGAAGTGGCCAAATTTCACTCACAAGTTGATCGCGGTCACGCTCATCAATACGAAAAACACGGTTTCTATAAAAACCTTCGTTATCAATATCCAAAACTCTATAACGAGGTTCAGTTATATTGCAAAATTCGCTATCTGTACCATCTGGATTTTTAGCGGGCATTGTAAATGCCTCTTGCAATACAACTTGGCAAAGTGACCAAACATTATTGATCTGTTTATGTCGCCAATTTATAATAGTTTCAGTTTTATACATTTGCATAGTAGGACGCAAACCAAGAACTTCGGCTTTTGCAATAGTAATTGGCTCATCAATATTATCGGTCAATTGAACATAATCAATCAATACACCTACACGTCCAACAATAAGACATTCTTCAGCCAGTTCTTCAGCAAAAGAAGAAAACGGAACACCTTGCAAGTTTACATCTTCAAGTAAATTTTCAATAAGAGTGGGTGTAGTTAAAATCATCGGACGCCTAAACAGCATCCCGATAAGTCCGCCAATTGTTCTTGAAGTAGCATTATAAAAAGGAGTTCTTTTTACATAAGCATCGTAATCTTTATCATCTTGATCTTTTAGCTTTGCCAAATAACTAAGTTTTGCCGCGTGCATAGCGTCTTCACCGTTATCAACATCGCGGCATTTACGCCAAATAGGAGCAAAAGTTATATAATCGTCGTGTTGTGTTCTAACACCACGATTAATACCTTGAACAATTGCGTTAGCAGCCATTAAAATGTCTCCACATCTATGCAAATAGGTGGCATTGAACTTGATTGAATAGAAAGCCTAATTGGCATCCCAGAAGCAATTTCTGCCAATTCTTCTTTATTAGGTTTCCAATAAGTACAAATAATGTTATCTGTAACAACAGCAGGTAAATCTGAGCAACCTTCTTTAATAAAAATTGTATTACAAAAATTAGTTTTAATTGGTTGCATTTTAATTTCCTGCCAATCGAACACGACGCATTGCAGCACCGGCTATCGGGAACCTATACGCTATGAAATAACCGAGGGCGTCAAGTGGATGATCCAAGCCATTTGACTTATCAGGCTCGCCATTTTTATCATAAGACTGTTTTTCTAAACATTGAGTAAGAACAGGGCACGCTTTAATATTTACAAGCAATCTTCGCTGCATGTTTCCATTGCAAATAAGACCATTCATTGCAAGAACACGATCTCTTACATAAGGATTTTTATTATCGTTGCAGACATTAAAACCGGCTTTTTCAAGTAAATTTATATCAGTTTCGCTAGCATTTTGAGATTTGCGAGCATTGCCGCTTGCATCAGGATAAACAAATATTCTGTTATTGGGATACTTAGCTTTAATTGCCGCAATCATTGCTGGAGTATCAAATATTTTAAGTAATTCAGCAACAGCACAAGGATAACGTCCGCGTTTTACACAAACAATACCAGACATATTAGTTACATTGAAATCAATTCCAATATGCAAATCTTCTGCAATTTCCGTTCCATCTGGCATTTCATACATGCCCACAGTATCTTCACAGTTATTCAACTCGCGGCTAAAGTTGGGATAAACTGAACCTGATTTTAGATTTACAAAATCGCCATTAATATATGCCGCAACCAAATTTGCAGGATAAAGGTCAAGTAAATTTTGAATATAATCAGCAGGAAGATTGTGCAAATTACTATAAGTAGAGGCTTTAAATAATTCATAACCTTTGCTTTGTGCTTCAGGATCATTTGCCCATTGATTATAAACAAATTTAAAACCTTCAGGAGTAGTTCCGACTGATATTGTATTGATACCGCCGTCTGGTTTCTTTTGTCTGTTTCTTGCAATAATCTTTCGCCAAATATCTAATGCCAAATCTTCTTTGAGTGTATCCAATTCATCTACAAAACTATCGGCGACCTCATAACCAATAATTCTGGCAGGATCGTTCATAGTTCTAAATATAATTGAACCGCCGTTATCAATATCAATATGAGGACGTTGTGAAGTAACGCTTTTATACTTGCAACCCCAAGCCTCTAGCTTTTCTTCAAAGCGAGGTTGAGCAATAGTTGCGATCAGATCAAATGTAGGCAAATAGACGGCAATATTTAAATTTGGATATTCGGCTTTAGTTTTTAAAGCACGCGCAACTAATGCTTCAGTTTTGCCACTTCCAAAACCGCCAACAAATGCAGGAAACTTTGCTTTGCTAGTAATGAAGTCGAATTGAGGTTGACTAAACTCAATTTCTAAAGGCGGACCGCCATTATGTCCAATATTACTCTCAAACCCCATTTTCAACAACTTCTAAAACAGGTTCTCTAACTTTAAATATAATTTGAGGAATACCACCATCGCCTTTGTTGATAATAGTTTTTTCAATAGGTTTAATAATCTCACCTCGCATTTTAGCAATTAGCTCTAATGCCGCAAGTCGATCTTTAGCCGATACAGTATTATCAACCGCCAAACTCATAGCGATTTTAATTAGATTTTCCTTGTCGGTATTTTCTTCATTGTAGTTAATTTTATTAAGAATTGCATTTTGAATTTCAATATCGCGCGCCCAAATTGCAGCAGCTTGAAGCGCGCGGATATCGCCGTCTTTTAAATCTTTAAATACGTGGCGAGCAACTTCAACAGGACCAAAGTTGTTCTTATGTTTAGCGCACAGTTCTATAAACTGATTTCTTAGATCAGCTTCATTTTCACCTTCAAAGAAAGTAATGGGCGTCCAAGCGTTCATAGCCTGTTTAGGCTAAAGTGGTTTTGAAATTCTGTAAACCCACATTTGATCTTATGGATTTACAGATATTTTCAAGAGGCGGGAGGCGTAGGGGCTTGGACTGACGCCCGCGTGATGTTTGCCTCATGGGTGACGCCACCGCGTACCGTACAGGCAAGGATTGCAGGGATTGCTACCTGTAGCGCGTCGTGAGCGTTGACGGTCCCTGTTAGGTATCCCGCCACCGCGCCAAGCACTGTCATTCCCGCGACGATATAGGTTTTATAACCTGCAAGAGCGCCAAATAAACTAATCATTGCATCACACTAGGTTTAGTCGGAGCGGCTTGTCCGAGTGCTTTGTAATCAGCAACAAGAACATTGTAAGCCGCAACTAGAATTTGCTTATCAGAAGCAAGTTTTTCAGCATCTGCAAGCAAAAGCAATGGATTTTGATAATCTCGCTTTGCTTGCAAAAGATCATCATTTACAGCAACAACAGCATTGTCAAAAGTTGCTGTATCCGCTTGAATTTTACTGGAAACATATCCAGCTAGATTGGCGCAAGCACCCAAGCAAGCACATGCGCCAAGCAAAAGAAATTTCTTCATAGCATTTCCTAACTTACGGGAGGAACAACAGGGTTCGGTTCAGCAGTCGCAGCAGTCAAAGCTGCATCTGTGTCCAAGTTATCTTGCTTCATCGAAGCAATCGTTGCATTTGCAGTGTCTAGTTGCGCTTGCAACGAATTAATTTGGTCATTTGCAGCAGTCAAACCTGCATCAAATTCAGCGGCTTTCTTTGCGAGAATAGCAACCGCGTTGATAATAGGTTGAGCTTCAGGACGGATCATATCGACTTCCTTTTCTATACATACCGCTTGCTTTATAGGTACAGTTCGCGGCTTGCCATACCAAAGAAATTTAATGAATTGGACTATAGTTGTCATCTGGATACCATGAACCATTAAACAACCTAGTTTGATCTGCAAGAGTTATTCTTTGCACATGATCGGGATCAGTAAAACTATGCTTCAATAGAGGCAAACCCCAATCATGTCCGCTAATCAATTCTTCTTCAGCGCACCATTTCCACAATGGCGAGTAATCAACATTCCAATTAGGTTCACCATTTACAATAAAAACAAAGTCGGCGGCTAGACCGTAGTGATGAACGCCGACATTTTGAAGTTTGGTTGCGCCCTTTTGAAATAAATACTTTTGTCGGTTTATACTTCTAAAAGTTTCAGTAACGATAATCGGAGTTTTATTTAGATTTGCTTTATTGATAATATTAATTACTTTTTGTCTGGTAACAGGTTCGAGCAAAGTTAAATCTCGAACGCCTTCTATACTGTCATATTTAGAACTTTTTTTAATAACATCAGTATAGAAATTGCCCATCATGTAACTCCGTTTATTACAGTAATATAAATTGTAATATAGACGAGAAAACAACAGATAAGAAAAATAAATGCTTTATTTAGAAAGAGTTTCATTGTCCCTGTAGCTTTTCTAGCAAAAGTTTATTTATCTTTGCTTGTTCGTCTAAAGTTTTAGCTACGTTTGAATTGTTTGCTTGAGTCAACAATCTTTCTTCAACGGTTCGCTTTGCTTGATAGCTATTGTAAGCCGATGTTGCACCGCTTGCAGTTACTGCAACAAGAATTGCACTAAGTATAGAAAGCGCCCATTTACCAAATTTCTTAATGCCGTGAAACATAGTTACAATTTCACTTGTCGAATTTTTTAAATTGCTAAAGTCTTCAATAGTAGTTTGTTGAAAAATTGCATCGCTCGCAAGATGTTCTTTAAATTGAGCCATGTGCAAATCCATTTTATCCGACAACTTGTCAATAATATAAGTTTCAGTCATCGGTATTAGTTCCAAGAAATCGGCGATTACACTATTCGCCAAATGTGCCCACATTGTGACTGTCTGTCAATCGGCAATCCATACCGGAGACGGTCCGTAGTGAGGCGCGTTTGTGTAACAGGCGTCACCGTTGTGAGTTTTTGAGTTACATTTACTACATTTTAAAAGTTTTCTATTTAATCGACCTTCGCCAGTACTGTTGCAATACATGACTACATGTTTAATTGAACCGCAATGAGTGCAAGTATTCTTCATTTCAAGTATTCTTTTATTAGTCTACTTGCTAGATACCATCCAATAACGCATTTATATTTATAACCTTGACTTTCAACAAATGCGCCAAATTCTTTTTGTTCNTTGCTTTCACTTCCACCGCTTTCGCGCTTTAATTCAATATAGAAGCCGGAGTAATATGGAGAACTATTAAATCCAGAATTAACAGGCAAACAAATATCACTAACGCCAGCCTTAACACCTATTGACTTGTCAATAGCACCGGCAATTACACCACCTCTATTTTGATTAGTTACTGCATAGAGCCATTTCAGCCTAGGTTCAGCATCGTTATGCAATTCAAGTAATCTTTGAGCATGACCTTTAACAGTATAGCTTTTATCTTGATCCGCGGCTTCCCAGCCATATACTTGAGCCATATTAGCCCATGCAAATAGAGCACGTTGTGTTCCGGCTTCTTTAGTTGTTCTGCAAAGATCACTTGGAGTCATTTTCATTATCCATTGTCATTAGGCTAGGGTTGATATCAGTAAAGTTATATTTGATGCTGTTAGCTTTTAGATCACGTCCGCCGGTTTCAGGAATATTCATTTCAATTGATCTGCAATACTCGCGCCATTCCTTGCGCTTTAGTTCATAGTCTTTTTGCTTATTGTCTTTAAGCCATTTCATTTTTTAAGTTTTGAACTCAATCCGTTAAAATTAATTCTAATTTTGTTTCTTAATATTAAAGCATCTTGAATTTTAATTAGTATTGGTTTGTCTTCTTCACTAACTTTATTAGCAAATAAGTTAAATAAAGCTTCTTCTTCTCGCGTAGATAATAGCATTATAGCAAACTCCCTTTGCGCTTAGTGAGAGTGTCACCTAGGGCCGTTGGGCGCGTGAGGGAGATCACAAGGCAACGCCGCTAGGCGACACTCTCTGACGGCTACCTTGATAGTCTGTAGGGACGTGTCAAGGGCAATCGCCACCCGACAAAATCGAGCGTCTGTCAAGGGCAATTTCACGAGTTTCAACATCGAGTTGCATTTCAATGCAAATACAACTTTGCAATTTAAAAACGCGACCTTGTAGACCATCTTTTGAATTTCATGACCGAGCATAGCGGGAAACCCACATTTAGGCTGTAGCAGGCTTAAAACGGCCTTAGCATCGATTTCACGACAAACAGGCTGAATTTCATCGAATCGAGCCTGTTTTGATTGGCTTCATATGGCGACTTTGCAATCTGTAAAAGAATGGCCTTTTAGCGTTGCAAAATGCTAATAAAAAACCTAATAATTTTTTAGGCCGATTAATAATAGTATCGTTTATTAAATTTTGAATTTCTACCACAGAGAGGAAACCTTCTCTAATATATAAATAATAATATATAATAATAATAAGAGTATAGGCAGCGTCTTTTAATTCATTTGTTAATTGAATTCTTTTTTCAATTCTCTCCACGTGTCTATGTCCGACAGGTATTATTAATTATTTTTCACCCCTGCAAAGTCGCATTTTGCATCAATCCTTATCGTTTTTCGATACCTCAATTCCAATTCTATTTGCAATCCGCAACTCGAAACTCAATAAGGGGTCTATTATTAAATATTATTATTTGCACCTCGTTTGCATATTACAAAGCCCACATATCGTTTTTCGATACGCAATTACGTTTCCATTTGCAATCCGCAATTCCAAACTCAATAAGCCCCTATTTCCAATCGAGCCCCAAAATCCGAAAAACTTTGCAGGTTTTATCGCAATCCGCAACAAATCAGCCGCAATGTGGGCATTTTCGATAAATTCCGCAAAGTTTGCATACGCAATTCGTTAAATTAAAATTTTTTTCGATAATGTGTTGACGTGTTTTAAAAGATATGGGACAGAAAGTCATGCCTTAACGGCCCTGCCACTGCTATGGGAATTAATCTAATGACTAGCGAATGGACTAAAGCTCAAATCTCTCGCGTTCAGGGCTCACACTATAAGAAACTTGCTAAGAAGGCATTGGCCGCAAAGCGATACGCCCTAGCATGGTCCGATAAAGCGATTCTTCGCCGCCGCGTTCGTTTAGATGAAATGAAGTTTGAAGCCTTTTTGCGCTTGAACGAAAAAAACGAAGATTAAGGTCAACTGGCAAGCCTCGCGCTTGCCTATTAACTTTAACCTAACCGGAGCAATCAAATGACATCTATCAAAATTTTCTCTAATCAATCGACTAGTGCAACGGCCGCACAAGTCTATATGGGTTCGATTAGCATTGAAGGTTCATTGAATGAAATGGACGATTTTGATTTTTCAAGCTATGCACACTCAATGGCGTCTTGCGGCTTTACAACTTTTGTTGATTGTGAAAATAACCAAATGAAAACAGGTTTTGTTTTCAATCGCGCTTATTTTCACAATAAAACTTATTGAGTTAATCAAAATGGCAATCAAACGACCAGATTACAAAAAACTGCAAAAAGAGCGCGAGGCTTATTGGCAGTTAACTCCCGCGCAACGGTACGAAAAAGATATGGCGCGCTGGCAGTCTCAATATGATGATGCACGCTCACGAAACGATTATGCTACCATGCGCAATCTGTATCAACTGCATCAACCACGCAAGGCCGACTACGGATTGTGATTTAACTCAAACTCAAAGGAATTAATCAAATGACACTGCAAGCAATTCAAACTCGCTATTATAGTCCTGGTAATGTCAGGTGCGCGCGCGTCAAGGCATGGTGCATGGCCGGTACAATCTGGTTAAACTATGATCCGCATTTTAGCTTAGATGAAAACAAGCGCCTCGCGGTAATCGCTCTAAGGAACAAGCTGCAATGGGATTGGGTGAAAGGTTTTGTTCAAGGCACGTTGCCAAATGGCGATGATTGCTTCGTTATCGTGAAATAAGGAAAACTGAAAATGACAATCTCAATAGAACAAGCCAAAAGCCTTCGCGTTCCTGCTACTCGCGAAGAATTTGAAACTGCATTGGACGGCAACAAGCTATTTGTCAAAATGGGAAATTCCTTTTGGCAGGTTCGCCGCAATGGTAAAACTCAAACATGGTCAACGCGGCCAACAAACTTTCGCGTTCCTGTTAAATGCGGATTGCGTGAAACAGGTCAATTCCATGAATATATGCTAGGTCAATCAGAGTGGCGAATTAACGATTGACATTCAAATTAGGACCATTTAAAAGATGGTCCTAGCTTAACTGCCAATCAAACTCAAAGGATTAATCAAAATGTCTAAATGGAAAGTCACCTTATTTAATCAACATGCACAATGTGGGATTTGTGCTTATGGTCGCACAAGGCGGCAAGCATTTTATAATGCTTTCAATCGAGCTGGTCCGCAACATCGCTGGTATGGTTTAACTGGCGATAGAACCAATCAAATAGGCGACGATTGGATTAGCAAAGTAAACAAAGACATTGCAAACGGTCAAGATATTATGTGGCTTGCAGCTTTTAATGATGCAATGGCCCATATGCGTAATGGTTACACAAGTATGTCGCATATGAACCCTCGCGGCTTCGGCGTTGAAATTAGAAGGGTTTGACTATGCAAATTCATCAAACCCGCGAAGCTTGGCTAAATGCCTTCGCTGTTGCAATGCGCCCTACTTTTGACGCCTTGCACGCTCCGTTGCCTGAAAAGGTTCGGATTGCAGTTGCCTTTACGTCAGGCGGATCACGCGGGAAACGGATTGGCGAATGTTGGGCTAGTGAAGCGTCCGGCGATGGTCATTTTGAAATAATGATCCGCCCTGATTATGACGACGCTAACGAGATTGCAGCAATCCTAGTTCATGAATTGATCCATGCTGCTGTTGGATTGCAGGAAAAACACAAGGGCCGGTTTAAGGCTGTTGCGCTCGCAATTGGCCTAGAAGGCAAGATGACTGCGACAACTGCCAGTGTGAGACTTTTAAAAGACTTGAAGCCTATCATCGAAGCCTTGGGTGAAATGCCGCACGCGAAGCTAAACTTTCGTCAGGCTAAAAAGAAACAAGCAACCGCAATGGTAAAGTGTGAGTGCGCTGAATGTGGTTATATCGTTCGGACGACGAATAAGTGACTTGACAATGTGGGCGCGCCGTGGTGTCCTGTTCATGGTGAAATGTTCGTTTGCAGCTAACTCAAACTCAAAGGAATTAATCAAATGTCTAACAAAACGCTTCAAGAAAGAATTTGCAACGCTCTCGCCGCAAGAGGTTATGTGGAAACAGATCAAACAAAATCGCGCAAATATCGCGTATTCAGTAGACCAGAAACTAGCGGATATTTTTTCGTCGGTAAATCAGGCGCATTAAGAAGTGGCAAAAATGTCACGGAAAGTATTTCACTAGAGCGTTCCAAAATTCGCTCGCAACTTTTGGAAGGTTGACATTCAAATGAGTGCAAACTAAGGTTTGCACTCGCTTAACTGCCAATCAAACTCAAAGGAACAATCAAGTGGTTACTCTTACAAGAGCCCAAATGTTGAAGCTAAATCCTTGCAATATAGAAGCAAGAATTGCAACATTTGGCGATGTTGCGTCAATGAACGCAAAAGAAGCGTTTGAAGCTGGTTTCACTATTCGCGACCTTTGCTGGGTTGCAGGTAAGCTAAACCAAAAAGAAAAGCTTGTTTTATTTGCTAAAAAATGCGCTGAAAGCGTATCGCATTTTAAAAACGCCCGCGCCGCCTACGACGCCTACGACGCCGCCTACGACGCCGCCTACGACGCCTACGAC
>JGI24890J29729_1000942_pt1 | contig 15068 bp, 27 predicted proteins | sample FreactcultureFD7_FD_29729 | JGI IMG/M metagenome (IMG submission 29729)
TAATATTTGAAACATCAGTACCGAATTTATTAGCGATATCTTCCAAAGTTAATTCAATAACCTTTGGTCGGTTATCCCTAATAATACCATTTGAATCCTCAAAATAAATACGATTACCATTTGAATCGTATTCACGTTTATACCAATATCCTCTTGAATTTTCAATATAAATTTGATTACCAGATGAATCGTATTCGCCTTTTGACCAATATCCATTTGAATTTTCAAAATAAATCTTATTACCAGATGAATCATATTCAGCTTTAGCCCAAAACCCCTCTGATTCCTCATAATAAATTACATTACCATTATTATCATTAATACGGTATGGAAACTCAGTTATTCCAAGAAACTGTGCAATTGTTTTATTATCTTTCATATATATTATTTTTAACTATTAAAATTAATAATCACTTGAACTAAAATCATTTGAAGACGAATCATATGACGGTGATGGGTCTTGATTATATTCATAGGTACTTACTGGTGATGGGTCTGGAGCTGAATGATACTCATGAATTATATCAGCCCTATCATTATATGCACTTACTACTGATGACTCATAAGAAGGTGAAATATCTGGGGCCGAATGATACTCATGTATCGGTTCATTTCTATCCTGATACGTTGGTATTGGGTCATAAGAAGGTGAAATATCTGGTGCTTGAATCATATCAACAGCCTCAATCATTGAGCCAATCATTATTGTATCATCAAAGGAATCGTCCTCAAGTGATACTGATCTGGTTGATTGTTTCTGTGAAATCTTGGTGGTATAATCGACTGGTTTATTATACCTATACTTTTGTTTATTAGACGGTAAAGTTATATCAACAACTTTATTAAAATCTTTATTTACAATAAGAGGTATATTAGTAACAGCCTCTTTTTCTTCAAGAATAACCACTTTATTGGTCTCCTTTATTTTTTTAATTAAACGCTTATTCTTGATTCGGTCACTAAAAGCGATACCGAAAAGTCCAATCAATGACAAACCTAAAAAGGTAAAAAGAATTACATACATAGTTTTTTGTTTTTTTTTAATTATTAATTATATTTTATTACTGTTTTTAATACTGATTCAACCTTATCCAAATCAAAATAATCATTAGTTCTAACACCACTCTCCATATCAATCCAAATATTTGATGTATTTTTCATGTTTGTTAAAACATTACAAACTTTTTCAATATTTTCTGGATTTAATCCACCAGAATATCCCGTGTATATATCATGACTAAATGGTTCATTAAATACAGATATTTCACTACCTCTACCACCAGATGCATCATACAATATATTTGTATTCCTTATATTGAAGAATTCATCAACAATTTCATTAATAACACCAGAGTTTGATTTATTATACTGAAGAATAAAACTCTTCTCCCTATAAGTCCGAGTCAATTCATAATAATAATCTTTTTTATAAGATGTTTTTGAAAAATTAAAATTAAGCTGATACCTATTAAAAAACTCATATGGTAACTCTATAATCCCATCACTCATAATGGAACGGCTATAATGACCACATAAATGCAATGCCAAATTTAAACCCTTATCCTTCAATTGTTTAATAAAATCATCATATGGATATCTATTTCTGTTATTACTGTTTGATAATAAAATCCCCCATTCAATATTAATATTAGGGTATTTTTCTGTGAGATTAACTAATGCTTCAATATCTGTGTGATTATCCGCACCTGTAAAGGTAACTCTATTTATTTTCATATTTTAAAAATTATTTTCTATTATTTTTAAAGAACTCTTTATTGTATATCCAAGCCAATCATTAAAACAATCACCATTAGAACGTTTGCAATCTAACGTCCAACCACAATCTGGAGAAAAACTAGAAGCATAAAGTAATTCTATATCAGAACATCCCTTTTTTAACAACAATTTGATTAAAGGATGATTTTTATTTGAATCGGTAACTCTAATATATGATTGTCCTTTTTTCATTTTAATGTTGTTTGTAATATTTGAATTGGTGTCCTTAGTGGTAAATCCAACAAAGATAAGAATTTATCTTCTTTCAATTCAAAATCCAATGCAAGTAATCTAAACCCATCTTCAACATTTAACTTTTTTAGGTTCAATTTAGAAGTGTGTGATTTTTCTGATATTTTATATAGCTTACTAAAAGATTCAAATGCGTAATTAGTATCAACACCGTCACTAGGATTTAAAAATTTTTCAATTATATAATCAATAAATTCAAAATAATCAAAAGACATATATTCACCATAAGTCTCAAAATGAATATCATTTAATAAATTTATTTTTGATTCAAAATCTATTTTCGAATTTCTATCTAAATCAACCATACCAGATAATGTAATTGTATTTTTCTGTTTTTCTGTTAAAAACACCTCATTTTTATTCTTTTCCCTGAATTTTGCATTTGATTTTTCTGTATCAATAGCTCGTTGAGCCATCATCTCATTATGAGCCTTTACAGTATCATCGATATTCTTAAGAATAGTCGGTATATTACTATTTGTTTTGGTAGGTTTTAATCGATTAAAACCATCTTTAATGACTTCTCTAAGGTTACTATCATCCAAAATTATTTTACCAAATCTATCCTCAACATTATAGTTTTTATCTATCTCTAAATAATCCCAAAGAAATTTAACTCGTTCTTTTGTAAATAATTTTTTAAACTCATCTATCGAGAAAGCTACATAACCATACAAATCTTCACTTGGATATGTTTGTAATCCATCTTCATGTTCAAAACAGTCATAATAATCTATATATACTGGTATTTTATTGTTACTCAAAGAATGAATAATAACCTCATAATCACCACACCCACGTAACCTCATAGGCCAATTGTTATCACAATTATATTCCTGTGGATCAAAATTTGACATGAATATATCAAAAATACAACTATTTGGTATATTACCTTTCTTTAAAGAAGATATTATTTCTTTATACTCATCATTATTTTTTGGGAGAAAAAAACCACCATATATATTATCCCCACTATAAGATCCTAACTCACCACTATCTACAGTAATAGAATTATTCGTTGTTACATAAATAATATTTTTTTTAGTATTTGTGTGAACCCTTAGTGTACAATTATATGTTCTTTTGGTGCATTCAGGCTTACCAGTTGAACTAATATTAGATACTCCACTTTGTATTGACCTGGAATCAATTTCAACATCAAAATAACTTACTTTCATATTTTTTAATATTTTTAATAAAAACAAATTCTGTGCATACATCTATGCCATTTGTCCACTCACCCAACCCTTAGTTAGTCGGCATTCCTGGTGGTTCAGCCCCCGTGCTTAAAGAACTCTCATTATCTAATTTCAAACAGAACTTGTTTATTAATCATAATAACTACTCTTAACCCATCTGTTATTCACAAGCCCTAATTTGTGTCAGGGGATTCGAACCCCATCCCTAGTTATCGAGTGTACCTAAAGAGCGCATGGATACTTCCTCTATGATTATCATGGTATAAAGATACCACTATTTTTTGATAAAACCAAATAAATTTAATCATTTATTTTCGCCAAGGTATCAACCCTTTTACGAATATCACTTAATGTTGTTTGATTATAGTACACACCGTCCTCATAAATGGTCTGCAAAATTCCTTGAGCTTCTTCTTCAAAAGAACATTGTGTTTTAACCATTAGATTATCTTTACCATCAAACATAAGAGAATTGGACTCAGAATCATCCCTATCATTATAAACCATTACCAAACCTTTTAAAGATTTTTTCATACCGCTATCGGTAATAGGGTCTTTAAAAATATCATGCCCTTCACGAACACCATTTGTTATGGTTTCAAACCAACAACCTTTTGCCGCCCAGCCAAATGTATCTCTGCTATTGAAACCCAAAAGAAAACTACCAAAACCAAGAATTATATTAGTTGACGCAAAACCTTTATTAGCCAATCTCTCATAAATTTCAACTTGTAAATCCAAAGTTAATCCATCACCGAGTATACCACCAATATGTGTATCCAAAAGTTTATAACCAGATTTATTTATAGTTCCATTAAATATCTCCCACAAACATTCTATCAAACCCTTCTTATAAAAATTTGGAAAATAAGCTTCCATTTCCCTATTTGAAAGTTCATTGTTATGACCACATATAATATCAGCTGGTGTTAATCCTTTTGGATTACTATCTGGCCGAATAACGAGTTTACCATCCCTAGATAATATCATATTTTTCAATATCATTAGATAACCGTCTTCTTCTGGTTTTACAACCCTAGTCAAATCTACTGTATCCATAACAACAGACAAAATACCTTTTGGTAACCCCCCCATCCAATATTTAAGCATTTCAATTTCTCCCATTGTAAATATACAAGTACAGGAAACTGAGTGTTCACTTGCATTTACAGAATTAATACAAACATCATCTATTGATTCATCATAGTAATATCTTGATGCTGGAATAGTTATTAGTGTGTCAGAACCTCTAAAACAACTAGCGTGTGCCAATCCAATAGCAATCATTGCAAATGGATCTAATCCCCTAGCACTAAAATCATGACACATATATGGTATTAACCAAGCATTATCAGGATCTGTTTTCATAACCCATTCGGTAGCATTCCTTAACCCTTTAAGAGAAATACTTCCAGCTGTAGGTGTTTTCCAAGCTAATGCCGAAATTATTGTTTCTAAAAATAGTGTTAACCAAGCAAATCCATCAACAGTATTAATAAAAGTCATATGTGGTATATTAGGATTCGTTTCAACACCTTCTGGAAGTGATTTTATTCTAATTGGTAGATAACCAAGTTTATGTAATTCATAGAAATGATCACCATTATAATCCATACTTAGATAACTACACATGTCTTTTACAAATTGTTCAACTTCTTCAATTGGTTTTTTAAAAAAGTTTTCAGTAAATTCATCATGCAACCACCTAACAGTTAATTGTTGTCCTATAGACAAAATCTTTTTAATACCACCAGGGGCATATTTCAAACTTCTTGGAATCCAAGTACCAGCTTCACGAGTAGTATTCGGAGCTAACATAATTTTATGGGCAGGCTTGTACCCATCACAATAATATAAAGCAGTCGGCTTAAACATAATCTTTCTTTTTTTTTACAAAGATAGGAAAATTTTTTAAAAAAATAAATAAATATTGTATTTTTTTAAAAAAATACAATATTTATTTATGGAGCTAATATTACAATATGAAATATACAAAAGAAGAATATGATTTTTTAATAGAAAACTATGAAAAATATGGACCAAGATTTTGTTCAGATAAACTTAATAGAAATATAGATAGTATTATGGGTAAGGCTAGACGCATGGGGTTAAAAATGGGTGAAAAAATTATACACCCAGATTACCAAAAAATATCTATTAATAATTTTTATATTCTAGATAATAAAAATGTCATTTATTTCTTAGGTTATTTTTGGGCTGATGGTAATATTATTAATTATAAGTCAAATAATATTACCCATTGGAGAATTGCAATTGAAATAAAAAGTGATGATGCTGAAAATATAATGGATATTTTTATGTCTTTAGGTAAATGGTCTATCCAAAAAAGAAAAAGAAAAAAAACATGGGCTGAAACCACAACATTTGTTACTAACAATAAAGAATTATTTAATTTTTTATATGATAATGACTTTGGTTCAAAAAGCCATGCCGAACCATCAAAAATACTTTCAAAAATACCAAAAGAATTACATGTATATTTTTGGAGGGGTTATTTTGATGGTGATGGGTCTGCTGGTCTATCTGGGAGAGGGTCATATACAGAGTTTTCTTCAACATATGAATATAAATTCACAGAATTATCAATATTATTTAATTCATTAAATATAAATAATTATCATATTTATAAAATAATAAGTAAAAAAAATCATAAATCTTGTCTTTTTAAGATTTATGGTAAAAACAATGTTATTTCTTCTAAATATTTATTAAGTTCAAATATCGGATTAGATAGAAAATCTAAAAAATTAAATGAAATTATAAATAAATATAAATAAATTATATAAAACCAACGGCTGTTTCTAATGCAGCTAATCTTGCATCCTCATATTTTTCATAAAATAAATCTTCATCAACTGATTGATAGATATAATCATCCAAATCAATACTTTCTAGATTAAACTGATATTTTCTTATATTATCTTTAAATGTTATCGATGACCTAAATATTTCAATAAAAATACCTTTTTGGTTTAAAACCCAATCAATAGCTTGTTGAAATGTTGGTGCAGCAATTTTATAATCTTGACTAGCCCACCCAAAATCATCAGGCTGATCACTATTATCATGTATGGGTAGAAAAAAGGTTCCGTCATCATCATAAAAAGCGAAACATTTTTCTTTAAATCCTATTATCCTGAAATGTAGAGCTAATGAATATGGTATAAATTGATTTATCATATTATTTTGTTATTTCGTTAAAAATTTCTTGTAGTTCACTTTTTGATTTTGTTTTTAAATAAAGTTTATCCCATAGGTACTTACCATCCTCAAGATACATAACACCAGGTTTACTTAACTCCTCACATTTTTCTAAATCTGGTGTTATACCACAAATTGTCCTAATTTCATTTTCTTTTGAAGATATTATTGTCTTTCTACGTATTTTTTCATATAGTTCACCTGTTTGACGCTGATCTGCTGTCCAGTTTGGGCCAGGCTGTATGCCCATATCACCCATAAAATATGCCACCTTATAAATATTTTGTATCCAATTTAGTACTTCGGTTGAACCATTGATATTATATTTTATACGAGAAATATGTTCATCATATATTGGGGTAATAGTATTAAATGAAGAAAGATAGCTAATATTATCTGTTGGATAACTATCATAATCGGTTATTAGATTTTCATAAAACTCTTTATGAATTAACATATATAATTCATGTTCTTCATAAGAACCTCCAGCTTTATGGTATTTACCACCTTCTTTATATTTTATACAAGCTGGATTACCACCATAAATAACATATACTGGTGGTGCAATAAAAGCATATAAATAAGCAAATGTGTTTACATCTGCTTTACCATATCGACTGAAATCACACTTCATCCTAAAACCCAACGGCAATAGAATACATTCATCACCATGATTAATTTCCAAATGGGATATCCCACAATAAGCCGTACCAAATACCATAATTATTTTTTTTTGTTACCACAAAGATAGTCTATTATTCTGAATTGACCAAATTAAAATTTACCATTCAATCAAAGTACCACCTAGATAAAGTATTTTTACAATAAACCCCTTATCTTCCATATATTTTTTCATATTTATACCCATAGTTTCTGTTAAATATATGGAAGATTCACCCTTTTTTGATTTGTCATCCATTTTTTTCTTAAGGGTTTTAAAAGTTATCTCTTGATAGTATGTAGCATTTTCTTCAATAGTTTCTACTTTATTTCCTACTTTAATTAAAAATTTTGGCCCAAAAAATGCTGCCATTATTGCTGATAAACATATCGCCACACCGCAAAAAACAGGATTAATATAATATCCTACACATATTAATGGTATACCTATTATAATGTATAAAATTACTGTTGTTAATGCTAATTTCATATTATTCATGATTAATATAAATTATATCCATGCCAAGTTCTGTGGCAACTTTTATTTCTTCAGCAACACCATTCGAATTTTCCCAACCTGGTATCTTATAAACCCATAGTTTATCACACTTATTCAAAATTGATAAACAAAAGTTTTTCCAAAATAACCAATCTGATGGCATTTCCTTGAAATCAAGCAATGTATGGCCATATGTTATGGGTGATATGGCTACAAGCCCGTTAGCACATACTTCTGAGGCCAGTTGGGACACTTTAACGAAGTTTTGTTCAATAACATTCTTATCCTCATGTGAATAAGGTGATGCAATATAAATTACCGTATCTTTATCCCTAACCTGTGCTATGGCATCGTTTAAATTCATTTTACTTTTACGTATTATCTCATCAACGATATATGAAACTGGTTGCCTATTATAATACTCATTTTCAGTAGTACCAATAAAATCAAATGGATTATAACCACTTCTCAATTTATAATCATAACAAGCTTTAACACCATCCTTATCATCATTAATAAGATGAATGTTTGCTTTTGATAGTTTGACACGGTGATAATCCGAATCGTTACAAATTGTCCTTAAATCAACATATATATTAGATTTTATTAATACATCAACACGTTCAGCTGTATCAATGAAAATTCCCTCAACAATAACCGAATCACAATCAATGTGAAATTTATATATTCCTTTTTTCATATTATATAATTACTTTAAAATAACCGAAATTATTTGACCCAATACTGGGTGCTATAAAATAACTCTTTTGAGTACGATATCTTATTTTTAAAAATCTTTCTGGAGATGCAATATACCATCTATTAAAAAATGATTTCATATTTTTGTGTTATCAACTGTTACTGATATATTGTCAACTACATATGTTGGGTATCTATCATACCTATCATCGGATATATCCTTCATATTATATGTTACCGTTAATGCTTTTAGTGGTACATTTAAATTATCTGAAAGCAAATTTTTAATTTCATCAACACTAAAAGTGTATTTTATCTTTTTTGATACTAATTGTGGCATAATTATTTTTTTAGTTAATTTCTTTGTTTAATAAATCTTTTATAAAGTCAATTTCATATAATGTTGGTGATGATTTATTTACAGTAATTAGTATAGTATTATTTTTTTGTAATAGTAAATCATCACCATTTATTTCTATTATTTTAAATTTACCCATCATATGTTTAAAACAACTAAGCATTGGTACAAGAAAAATAACATCATTAATCTTTGGGTTATGTATCATATTTATTTCTTTTTAAAAATGTAAAAATACTATACTCTTCAAATGTTTCGGAATCATAAAATTCATTATAATCTAACCAAATAATTTGATGACAATTATTACATTCAATGTACTCATATATAAAACTAATATCCTCGTATTCGGATAAATCTTGTTGACAATAGGGGCAATAACACATTTTTAAATATCATTTAATGATTCTTCAATAATTTTATTGGATTGTTGCCTCATACCTTTCTTTTTAGATCTATTAGCATTTTTTGTTTCTAGTTTTTCTGTTGCTGAAACACCTTTTGTATACCCATCAACATATGGTGTTCTAATTGGTGTAAACTTCATGAAACCAGTATCTTTATCACTTAAATATGGTTTCATTCTTTTTGATTTTACCGTCCTATACTCAGATGAATATTCAATTTTTTCTTTTTTTGTGCGGCTCATTTTATTTTTTTTAATTAAACGCTTTTTCTTGTGTGGTCAATAAAAGAATCCTCATGTACAAATTCTGTTGCGCCATCCACTAAAATCATCCAATGAATTGGTTCTCCAGCATTTTTATATGGTGCAACAATATTAACAACATATGGACAATTTATTTCAAAATATTCTTTTGAATTACCTGAATTTTTTACTACTTTATCGTTTATTGTTTCTATGGTTGGATAAACAATTTCACCTGATTTAAATTTTGGTGTTTTCATATTATTCAAATATTTTTAAATCATTTATATCAAATATTGTTAGATTATTTAAATCATATGAATTATACTTACTATTTGTACAATAAATGTGATCATATGCTTTCTCCAGGTCTTTATTAGGATTTTGAACAGTTATGTGTGATACAGCAAGAAACAATTTACCAACATTACGTTCTTTTAACATTTTTGAAAGTCCCAAAAAAGTGCCACCAAAAACAGACAGATCATCAAGAACAATAATATCACGACCATTAAAGTCCTTACAATCAATCATTTGAACCAATTTATGTGTTACATTATCACGGCATTTTGACGCACCATAAACATCACCATTAAATTCAATTACATCAGCCATTTTATTTATCCATTTGAAACTTCCACCATCTGTGGAAAGTAACATTGGTTTATTTTTTGTGTAATTAGATTCAATATCCTTTAATACCTCTATAACGAGTTTTGAATTATCAATACCTTTTGAATGTTTTATGGCACATGTCGTAACATCTGAATGAGGATGATAAATATTTACTCTTTTAAAATTACATGAATTTATAAAATCAGCCACAAGTTGCAATTCAAATGATTCGTTTTCATGAAAACGCCTATCATGCTGTTGTTGAAACATACATGGTATATTCAAAACAACCTTTTCAATATCATTATAATCACAAGCATCCTTAAGTGATTTAATGAAAAATAAATCTTCATACGTATTTATGCGTTCAGTTATTACTGGATTAGTAAAATCCGTTATTTTAGCATATACTGAACCATCTGGATATTTAATTCTTTGATAAACCATTTTATATTTTTTTCTTACAACAAAGATAAGGCTTTAATTTTTAACCACAAAACATTATGACACATTTATTTTTTTTAAATCCTCCCAAACTTCCTTATAATTTGATTTGAAAAATTCTTTAGGAGTCCTGAATGTACATAATTTTTTTGGTACTCTATAGAATAAATCCGACCCATGTCTACGACTTGTCTCTATATTAATAATCTCACGGTAATCATCATTGAATATCACATTGGAATTACAAAATATTGCTGCTTTAGATGGTCCACAGATAATACAGTATGTATACTCAGTATCCTTCCATTTAGCTTTTCTTCCAAGAAAAGATACTGTTTCAAAAGGAAAATTAAACTCATTGGTAAAGTATGTTCCTTTCATCTCAACCTCAAAATTATATTTTATACCTTTATACTCTGTAACTATATCAATACCATAGTTTTCAATAAAACTTTCTGGTTTTATGATGTGACCTTTACTACTTAAATAAGCCACCAATGCTTGTTTTCCAAACAAATCATTTTCTATATATGACTCTTTTGAGAATCTACCACCTTCAAATTGTTTAATACTATTCATCAGAATAATACTAAACAATTTGAATCAGAATAAAAAATATTACCCTAATTTAGTAACTATCAAAATATATGTTGTAAATAGTTGTATATAATGTAATAATTGATCCATTCCTACGACCACAAATCCATTATGAAAATCTTTTGCCTCAAAAAATTTCTTTGATATCCTTGAAGTATAATAGTCAGTCAACCAATGACAAATAAATGTAATTGTCGAAAACAATACAGCCGAAAATAAGGTAGGTAATATACAGTATGAGGCAAATAACCAGACCAATGAATAAACACCCACATGCATACTTAAATAACGTTCAGAACTCGATTTATTAACCGCCTGATCATGTGTCTGTAATCCGAAATCACCCAAAAAGTGAATTAGTATAATATATACTAAAATTTTTAATGTTATCATATTTTTTTTTTAATAATCTTCTTCTTCTAATTCATCTTCATGTGTTACCCATGCGTGATCTGGTACTCTGCCTATGGTATAGTCGCTAACGTATTGTCCACCACCACCTGGCGACCCATAACAATAATCATACCAATCACCCCATGATAGATCACCTTTATGAAATCCTTCGTCTGATAGCTTTTCTACCCTTTCATAATATTCTCTATAAGTTTCTTTACCCTCATTTGGTGAAGGATAACCACCTTTATAATCGTTACCAGAAAACCTTTTTCCGACCATACTACCGTCAGAGTTAAGTTCTATATTAGGTTGTGTAATATTCTTTTCCATATATTTTTATATTAGTGTTAATGCATATTCAATTGCTGCTATCGTTGCTTCAATTCTTTTTTTAAAATTATACCCAGAAAAATTACCATAACTACCACAAGGTTTGTATTCACCAAACACAAAACCTTTATTCGAACTCATAATGGTTTTACTTATTTGGACATGATTATAGTTATCTATTCTATAACAAAACTTATTCGTATCGGGTGCAGCATATTGTATTGATATAAAAATACCTTTAGTTTCCATCCAATCAATTACTTGTTGTAAGAGTGGTGCAGCACAATCATTATAATATAAAATTTCTTTAGAATTATATATATAATTACTTTTTAATATTCCTTCTGAAAATGAAGGTTCTACATAATTGTGATAATATGCAATACAAGGTTCATTAAATCCTTTCTTTTTTAATTCTAAAGCTATTTCGTAATCGCAAAATTGTTCTTTCATATTATATAATTTCTAATGCTTTTTTTATTGCCACTTCTCTCGCTTCTTCAAATGACTCAAAATCATCTAATCTAAACCATTCTTCATTAAACCACATTGCTGAAAAAAGTGTTTTAGATGGATCATTAATAAAATCTTCTGGTTCTGCTTTTATGTATATATTATAATTTAGTCTAAACCAATCAATTGCTTCCCCCCAGGTTGGTGCGGAAACTTCAAATTCATTATATAATGAATTTATTCTGTTTTGTCTTGGTTTAGAGTAAATTAAATCAAATTCACCTGATTCAAATGGGGCTAAATCATCATCAGAATCATTTGCATCGATATATAAACCAAAACAAGGTTCATTAAAACCTTTTTGTTTTAATTTTAATGCTATTTCTGGAGTTACAAATTTATTTATCATATTTTTTTATTAAAAAGTTAATGGAAATTAAAATTAACGTGGTTATAAATGAAGTGACCACCCGCAAAAATAAGGAATAAAATTATTAATGCAAAAATTCTTTCTGGCCAAGATGCGATTAATAAAAACTGAATTGGTCTGAGTAGTATCGGTGATTTCCCACCCAAAGCACTACCAATAGCCATAATGAATAAGTATATAATTATTATGGTTATAACTATACCAATTGCGATGTAATATATTGGATTCATAATTTTTTATATTTCTTTTCTCCCGTGAGTTAATGTAACATACGTATCTTTACGATATTCTTTCCAAGTATCCATCCATGGACCTCTAAAAGTTAATGCCCAAGTATTTTCATGTGCCATGACCTTATGAAAATTATCTCTTGAAGTATACTTTGGCTTAAATGAGGGCTTAAAATCCTTTTCGTTACCATCTAGTTTAATTTCTGTAACTGAGCCCTTTATCCACCATGTTAATGCGTTAAATGCGTGGTTATGATATGCTTCACGACTACCTTTTTTAAAATGCAAAATACCTATCGAAAATAAGACCTTCCATTCTATTAAAAAATAACCTGTAACACCAGAATCCTTTCCACCATCTGGTTTAATGTAAAAAAATCGTGGAAACCACTTACTATTATATATTTTTCTCATAATTTATTTATTAAACCAAACTATATATTTAAAATCTTTTCTATATATACCATTTCTTATATCACTTGGATATATTTGAATATCTGAGATTTCTGTTTCGGTTGCATAACGGCCTGACCCATCATAATCAATAAAACCACCACTCATTACATTACTAATAAACATATTTAATTTCATATGACGACCATATTTTGGTATGGGTTCCATTTCTGGTTTAGTTAAAACACGAAAATCCATATCTAATTTATTATATCTATCTCTAAATGGTTTAACAACAATTTCATAATCATGATATGATAAATTTTTTTCTATAGATTTATTTTCAATTTCGTTTATTTTAATTTCTAATTTTTCCATTTCTGATTCAATATCAGATAATTTTTTTTCTGTATTCATTTTTTTATTTATATAAATCTTCTGAAAATAATTGATTATCATGGTAAGTTTTACCTTTAATAATCTGATTAGAAATTGTAGCTATTTCAAATGCTTCAACTCGATCAACAAAATAATTATTAGAAGTTAAAAAACCTTGCACATATTCACCTTGTTCATGTTGCGCTGTACCTAATAAAGCATTAATGGTAGATAAACACTGAGCATGATTATGCCCGCTTATTACAATACCTTTTTGTATATTTCTTGGTAACATCTTTGCTGTTGGTTGATCTTTATACCAAATAGATGCACATAATATTGTTATTTGTTTCATTATAAAATTTTATAATTTTCTGGGGATATCCCATCAATAAAAGCTAATTTAGCATCACTTAATGTTAAATATGGATATATATCATGTGCATCTTTACCTTTAATTTTAGCCTGATATTCACAAGCCAAAACACACCAATCATGAAATGTTAAATCTTTTTCCATAAAAATTATTTAAAATATATATTTCTATTTTTATCAGCAAAATCAACTTCTTCTTTTGTTACATTAACAAATACATCTATATCCTGATTAAATCCAAGTCCTGTTTTAGATTTTATGTGTGTATATTTTTTTCCAGAACTACCATAATTATGTTCTAATACATATTTGTGATTATCCATATAAAAACCAAAATCTATTTCTATATATCCATATAATTTCCGACTCTTACTTGTACCAACAAACTTTATTTCATTTTTTAATAAACCGTACTCCAAATATGTTATATCTTTATTCCAATGTCCGTCAGTATTTTTTATCGGATAAACCAAACATTTAAATTCTATTTTTTTATTATCTTCTATCCTTTTTTTGAGGATGGCATCAATCAAATAACATTTCTGATTTCCTGTTAATTTTAAAAAACCTTTTTCCTTTTTAAGTGTCTCAAGTATCTTTTTACACTCATCCATTTTTTCTGAATAGGTTTTTATAATATCACCACCAAACATTTTGGAAAAAATATTTTTATACAAGGGTATTATCTCATTTATAACCGTTCTAGCCCTTTCAGAATCATAATCACCGTTTTTTTCATATTTTTTGTGTAACTCATTTAAAATATTATTATTTTTACACTCATTAATAAAAAAATCGGAATCAAATTTAATACCAGGATGTTCTGTCCTATATTGATAAATCAATGCACCCATTTGGGCGTTCAACATTAATTTATTGTTATTTAATGACTCAATAAATTTCATATCATCAATAAATAACGGGTTTAATATTCTTTCTTTAACACATGATATTGTTTGATCGTCAGTTTTTTTATCTAAAAAACTGAATGATTTCTTAATATTATCATAGGTTAAATATGCATTAAAAATTTTATAATTTTTTTGTATATTTAAATCAAATAAAACTTTAAGTGCTAATGAAAACCCCCTATCATAGTATTCTCCAGAACCA
>JGI24890J29729_1000944_pt1 | contig 15047 bp, 17 predicted proteins | sample FreactcultureFD7_FD_29729 | JGI IMG/M metagenome (IMG submission 29729)
GGTGGTGACGCCAGCGGTGGTGACGCCAGCGGTGGTGACGCCAGCGGTGGTGACGCCAGCGGTGGTGACGATCAAGGAAGTGGTGGTGACGCAACTAGCGATAGCGAAGGACCCAGCAGCGGCGATATGGGTGGCAGTGAAGGGGAAGGCGGCAATGATAATGCTGGTGCGCCAAGTAACGCCCCTGTTACAGAAGAAAAGCCCGAAGAAAAGCCCGAAGAAAAGCCCGAAGAAGTTAAACCACCACGACCAATGCCGCTTACACCGCAGAACATGGGCACAAATTTGGGGTATGACTCAATTCCAAATGCAACATTTACCCCTGCGGCACCAACAGCATTACCTCCATCAACATCATTTCAACAATTTGCTGGTGGTGGTTTAGTAGATGCGGCGTTAAAGAAAGTATCCAACAAGTATACCGACACTGGTTTGCCATTGAATGCTATGGAAATATTGAGTAAGATAGCTAGAACTGGTTAATCCATCACGCACCAAGGGCACATTATGGCTTACGATTACCACAAGGAAGCTAAGGCTTCCCGCGCCAAGAAATTGAAATCATACAAATCAGCTAACCCACATCAGAAAGTTGATTCGTCTGATTGGACCCCTGCCGAGCCTCTGAATACTGAGGCAAAGACAGGTATGCGCCCTGTGTCTCGTCGCCAGTTTAAGCGTGGCGGCAAGGTTCTGCATAAAATTGAAGGTGCACATACCAAAACCCGCCACGATCGCAAAGCTCGTAAGAGCGGTGGCAAAGCGGATGGCATGCCTACGGTTGATCGGTTTATCAATAAGGATATGAAGAAAGCCAATGAGTACCGTGATGGGGAAAAGCACGTTGGCGGCATGAAAAACGGTGGCCGCGCCCACAAAGATATGGGTGGCGGGTTGAATGCTATGGACCCCATCATGATGGCTGGGAACCGTCTTAATTCAATGAATGCATCGGGTAACACTGGCGTATCTGGTATTACCCCCGGCATGCCCATTGGCGCGGCTGGCAAAAGCATTATGCGTATGAAAGGCCTTGGCATGAAAAAGGGCGGTCATGTAGATCACCCGGATGAAAAAGCCGATAAGCAGCTAATTAAAAAAATGATTAAGCCATCTGCAATGAAGCGTGAAGAGCACTGCGGTGGCGGGATGGCGATGCCAAAAAAACGTGCTGGCGGTAGCGTATTCTCTGGCAACAGCAAAGAGAAAATCCCCGGCGCAACTGGTGGCCGCAAAGCTCGTGCCGATGGCGGCAATAATGGTGGCATGCGTTCTGAACGTACAGATTACGAAAAAGCTCGTCGCAATTCTGTTGACGAAGGCATGGATTTGGATACGGACAGCCAGCACACGCAGGATACGCTGCGTAAAGCGGTTCGTAATTTTGAAAACACCGCCAAGGAAACTGGTTACTCAAACCTTAAACGCGGTGGCCGCACCAAACATGCATCTGGCGGCAAGGTTGGCAAGGGCAAAACCAACATCAATATTGTAATTGCACCGCATGGTGGGCATCCGCAGGACCAGCAAGCCCCAGCAGGCGGCATGATGCCTCCGCAGCCCGTTCCAATGCCAAATAAACCGCCTATGGGCGGCATGCCAATGGGTGGAATGCCAATGGGTATGGACCCAAACTTGGCACTCCTTGCCGCTAAAGGTGGTGGTGCCGGGCCTCAACCGCAGCCTCCTATGCCTATGCCAATGGGTCGCAAGGCGGGTGGCCGCGTTCCTGCCACGCATGTGATTGATAATGCCGCTGGTGGTGGCTTCGGTCGGCTTGAGAAAATTAAAGCTTACGGGCATAAAGCTTACTAATACTACTAACTTAGTGTAAAACTATTTGTGGGGGTGTGACTTTAACAGGTCATGCCCCCATTTTACTTGCGCCATACTTGGAGAAGCGCAATGAAACAATATGATTCGGTAGTAGCACGTGAAACCGCAAAGCAAATACATGAACTCATCAACAACATTACTGATGCAGTTGTTTGCGGACATTATAGTGAACGGGAATATGCCCGTGACTGCGGGTTAATAACTGGCCTCAAGCGTTCCCTCGAAGTTTTGGATGATGCCGAAGTGTACATCCGCACTGGCAAACACATATGGGAAATTGAAGAGGAACAGAACAAAAATGCCATATCGTCCTATGAAACATAATATCGACCCCAAGAAGATACTTCTTGATGAAATGGGCGATATTTCAAATGTAGATATCTATAACAACCAAGTTTTGGTGGCTGTTTACTTGCGCCCAGAACAAACAGGCTCGGGTATCTTTTTGCCAGAAAAGAACCGTGATGAAGATCGCTATCAAGGCAAGGTAGGGCTTGTACTCAAACTTGGCCCCAATGCTTTTGGCGAAACAAACGACAATTTTTTCAATGGTGTAGACGTAAAACTCAGTGATTGGGTCTACTTCAAACCGTCTGATGGATGGTCCATCACGGTTCATGGTGTCCTCTGCCGCATTCTCGATGACAGTTCTGTCCGAGGCAAAATTGATGCGCCGGATGTTGTTTGGTAAGGAATAGATGATGTCAGATGAAGATAAAAAAGACGGCATTGAAGTTGTTATTGAAGCCCCTGAAAAGGAAAACGAATCAACTGCCAATGAAGTTCCGTTTGAAAAAGGCATTGAAGCTCTCAAAGCCCAGCTTGAAGAAGAAAAGCAAAAGCGTTTTGCCGCAGAATCAGCAGCGCATGAAGCTGCTATTGTCGCTCAACAAGCTAAGGTTGAGGTTGCAGATAATGAAATGCACCTTATCAACAATGCAATTGAAGCGGTTAGGCGCAATGCGGATCTTTTAAAGCGTGAATATGCGGAGGCGTTGTCTACTGGCGCATACGACCGCGCTGCTGAAATGCAAGAATTGATTGCCAGCAACTCATATAAGCTTTCAAAGCTTGTTGACGGCAAAGACGCATTGCAAAATCGGCCTACTCCGGTTGCACCAACCATTAATGACCCGGTTGAACAGGTTGCATCGCAGCTATCTCCACGTTCTGCGGCGTGGGTTCGGACGCACCCTGAGTATGTCAAAGACCCAGTAAAGTATGAATCAATGCTTCGGGCACACAATGTGGCCGTTGCGGAAGGCTATTCGCCTGATTCGGATGCTTATTTTCAGTTTGTAGAGAACCGCTTGGGGTTTCGCAACGAACAGAAAGCAGAAACAGAAGCGGATCATACATCAACTGCGGCAAAACCTACGCAGAAACGGCAAGCTGCACCTGCTGCACCGTCTTCCTCGGTGGCTGGTAGCGGATCAGGGCGAACATTAGTTGCTCGTTTGTCTGCCGAAGAACGTGAAGTGGCAGAAATGTTGAAGATGACACCTGAAGAATACGCAAAAAACCGCGAAGATTTGCGTAAAGAAGGCAAATTGAACTGATTGGAGAGTAGAAATGGTACAGAGAAAGAATAATTTGCCTTCAGAGGCAACAAATGAGGTTGAAGCAACTGCTGAAACCCCAAAAGTAGGCCGCACGGTGCGTAAAAGTGCAAAAGACCGTGCAGCAGAAATCCGTGCAAACCGTGGTGACGCTGATATTGAAAGCGTAGACCGCTATCGGGTTGATCACCTCAACCTTGACCCCGAATGGACCTATGAATGGAAGCGTAAAACCCTTCTTGGCAAAGAAGATCCATCTTATGAGGTCAGTTTGTCTCGTGGCGGGTGGGAACCAGTGCCTCTGGACCGCCATCCAGAGATGATGCCGCTTGCTCACAAGGGAAAAACCATTGAAGTTGATGGCATGATCCTTATGGAGCGTCCAAAAGAACTGACAGATGAAGCCCGGCGCGTTGAAGAACGCCGCGCAAAGGCTCAGGTTCGCACCAAAGAAGAACAGTTGCGCGAGACGCCTGCTGGAACCTTGTCCCGCGATGCTGACGCCCGTATCAAACCAAAGATTAGCAAAAGTTTTGAACGGATGCCTATCCCAACCGAATAATACTTGACGAATACTAAGTGGGTGTTGACAGTTGTTTGATACCCACTTATAACTACCTGACTAATCACGGCCCCGGGGAGCCGTAATCACAAAATTACTTAGTTAAGCTGTGCTCGGCGCAACAGTGATGCTAGCTCCCCCGGAGATTCCGACATGGCGAACGTATTCGCGCCGAACGGTTTTCAGCAGTACCAAGGTACTGGTTCCGCTCCAACGTATGAGCAGACACAGCTGATTATCGCGTCCGGCAACACTACACCGATTTTTTTTGGTGACCCTGTAGTCCAGTCAACTGGTGCTACTGGTCTTGCCACTGGTTATATCAACCAAGCTTATGGCCCTATTGCCCTGACAGTGGGCTCCACGGGTATTGCTACTAGCTCGGCTGGTACCATGACCGTTACCTTTACCGCTCCTACCACCTCGACCAGCGGTAACATCTACTCATCCCCTAATACTTGGGCTCCTCCCGTTGGTTCGTACATTACGATTACGGGTTCCACGACCTCTTCGGGCGTTAACCTAAACGGTACTTTCCAAGTTACCTCTTCGACCACCACCACAGCAGTTGTTGCTGCTTACGGTTTGCAGACCCCTAGCGTCACTTCGAACGCTTCCGGTACTGTAACCTGCTACGTCCCAGTGGCTGGTGTGTTTGTCGGCTGCAAGTATCTCTCGACTTCGCAAAAGCGTACCATCTGGTCAAACTATTGGCCCGGTTCTGATGCAAACGGCGATGTGACCGCTTATGTAATCACTGATCCTAATGCTCAGTTTATTGTTCAGACTGCAAACTCTAACACCACTGCCACTGCGGTTGGTGTGTCTGCGATCGGTCAGAACATTAGCTTCAACTACAATGACTACACAGGAAGTGGTGAAACCAACGGTAACACCGCTAACGGCCTGTCAACTTTCTTCGCAGACCAGTACTCGCTGATTGCTAACTCCTCGGCTGGTGCAGCTTCGAACAACTTCCTCCCATTCCGCATCATCAGCCTTGCGAACTACGTACCGGGGGCCACAAGCCCTCTGGCTGGTATCAACGGCAATGACAGCACAACCGCATACAACAAGATCGTGGTCGGGTTTAACAACTCGATGCAACGTGGTCTTGCTGGTATTTAAGGAGTAAACACCAATGGCTGTTAATCTTTCAGCAATCAAGGATCTGCTCCTTCCCGGTCTTCGCGGCGTAGAGGGCAAGTACGAGATGATCCCATCTCAGTACGACAAGATCTTTACGAAGCATGACTCGAAAATGGCTCTCGAACGTACCGCAGAAATGCGTTACCTCGGGTATGCCCAGCTTAAAAACGAAGGTGGCCAGACCACTTTTGATAACGGAGCTGGTGAGCGTTATGTCTACAATCAGGAGCACGTTGAAATTGCTCTTGGCTATGCGATTACCCGTAAGGCAATTGATGACAACCTCTACAAAACCCAGTTTGCACCTTCTAACCTTGGCCTGATTGAATCTTTCCAGCAGACCAAAGAAATCTACGGCGCAAACGTCCTGAACACTGCAACGACTTACCAGAACCAAGTCGGCGGTGACGGTGTGGCACTCTGCTCCACTGCCCATCCGATCGACGGCGGTACTGTTGCAAACCGTCCTACCACTGACGTTGACTTGAACGAATCGACCCTGCTTAACGGCATGATCGGCATTCGTACTCAGTTCCGCGATCAGGCAGGTTTGAAAGTGTTTGCTCGTGGTCGTAAGTTGGTTGTTCCTGCCCAGTTGGAGCCAGTTGCAATTCGTCTGACAAAGACTGAACTGCGCCCGGGTACAGCAGATAATGACGTGAATGCGATTCTCACGACCGCAGGTGGTTTGTCAGAAGGCTACATGACCAACGACTTCTTGACCTCCCAGTATGCTTGGTTCTTGCTGACCAACATTGATGGTCTGTCGTACATGGAGCGCATTCCCTTCGAAACTGATATGCAAGTCGACTTTGTGACAGATAACTTGCTGGTCAAAGGGTATGAGCGTTATAGCTTCTCTTACTATAACTGGCGTTCGATCTACGGTTCATTCCCAACCTTCTAAGATTGGAGACAGCAATGTCTATTTCAGCTATCTCTGGTCCTCAAGTTGTATTTGGGCAGAGCCCTTACACTCCTCTGGAATACAATCCAGAACTTGGCCCATCGGCCTTCTACGCTGGCGCGGGGATTTTAGATCCCCGTGTCCCATACACCTACATTGCCGGGCAAAACTTCGGTGCATTTACGGGCGTTTGGTCAGGTTTCGATAACATCACAACCCTGAACATTGTCCCTTACACCCTGTCTTCCGCTGCAATTGTTGCTTCGGCAAACCCAACGTCAGCCACTTTGACGCTTGTGTCTTCTGCTTCAACATCAACTGGTGTTTCTATTGTTAGCCAGATTGCTCGTGCTGATACTGGTGCAATTGATACAAATAGTGGCGCGGGTTTTGTGGCACTTGACTCCTATGCTTCGGTCTCTGGCTACATCTCCAATGGCACTTCTGGTACCGCTGGCAACACTCTGATTGTAACCACGGCTGGTAACGGCCCTCTGGCAATTGGTATGGTGATTAGTGGCACTGGTATTGCTACTGGTACTACCATTACGGGCTTTGGCCCAACAGTAAATGCTTCTAACGGTAACTCTGGTGTTGGTTTCACTGGTTCTTACACTGTTAGTGGCCAGCCTGTTGCTGCTGGAACAAGCGGTTCGCCAATCACTATCACTGCGTCTCTAAACAACGCTTTGAGTGCTCCACTTTCTAACGGTATCCCGCAGGGGCAGGCCGGAACGATCAACTTGTGGAACCCACAGGCTTTGCTCGGTCGGTGCCTGACTTATACGGCGGCTGCCAGTGCTACTTACACCACCATCACATCCACTGGTTACGACATCTATGGATGGCCTATGACTGAAACTGCCACCCTCACGGCTGGTAGCACGGTTACTGGTAAAAAAGCGTTCAAGTATATTAAGTCTATCACCCTTTCGGGCGGTACGGCTGATACAACCCACGCTTACTCTGTTGGTACGAGTGCTCTTGTGGGCTTACCTATTCGCGCTGATTCGTCAGGCGAACTAACGGCTGCTGCTGCGGCTTCGTTGACAGTATTGAACCCCGTGACCAATTTCACTGGTTTTGTTGCTGCCGACAATACATATCCGACTGCCACGACTGGTGATGTGCGCGGTACAATTAACCTTGCCAATGCGACAGGTGTTAATTTGACCCCCGCTACGGGCACCAATCGCTATGTGGTTCGTCAATCGCCCCAGCCTTACAACATCAGCTCTTCTGCTGGTCTGTTTGGTCAAACTCAATATGCCAACTTCTAAGGAGTAGACCGATGAAAGGTCATAAGGCACACCACGGGCACGGCCACCACGAGCACCATGCCCATCATGCTCACCACGCTCATCATGCACACCACGCCCATAAACACCACGGCGCAGAACATCCAGAACATGAATACGAGGAAGGCATGAAAAAGCATCACCGCAAGGCCCGTAAACACGGCGGCGCAATGGACCTTCCACATGAAGGTAAGTTTGCATCGGATAAAGCACCTAAAGAAGTTTATGAAGGTGCTGGTTCACACGTTGTGAAGGAAGCAGAAGCTAAGAAACGTGGCGGTCGTGCTAAAAAGCACCTCGGTCATGTTCACGGCGAACATGCTCATATGCGTCACGATCGCCCTGCCCGTAAAAGTGGCGGTCGCACAGGTTCCAACTTTAGCCCTTTGTCATCCGCACACAAAGGCACGGAGCCTAAAAAGCACAAGTCCTATGAGTCTGAAGTCCATTAATAGGATTTCACTGGACTAGTTAAGCGCGGGGGGTCTGCAACGACTCCCCGTTTCTTTTAGAGGTGTATCATGGCTAAATCCCCGGCTTGGCAAAGATCAGAAGGCAAGTCACCGTCTGGTGGTTTAAACGCTAAAGGACGCGCTTCAGCAAAGGCCGAAGGGCATAACCTGAAGGCACCTAGCAAAGACCATGAAAACTCACGCCACAAATCGTTTTGTGAGCGTATGACGGGCATGAAGCGCAAACTTACTGGTGCCGCTGCTGCCGCAGATCCTGACAGTCGCATCAACAAATCACTTCGCAAGTGGGATTGCTAATGACGAACAAGCCATTTTGGGATACAAAAGCACCTGAAGATCATGTGACCAAGCATTTGTCACGCAAGAAGGTACAGTTGGCCAAAGCCCACGCACGTGCAGCAGGTCGCCCTTACCCAAATCTTGTTGATAATGCTGCTGTAGCGAAGAAGGGTAAATGAGATGCGTCCTGTAACTGTTACTGTTGGGCCTTTGGCAACAGCAAGCTTGACGGCAATTTGCCTTTCTCAGACCCCAGCAGCCGGGAATTTGACACTGAATGGTGCTTTGTCCGTTACTACCACAACTGGCCTTACAGTGACTGGTACGGCTATTACATCAACCGTGGCCGTCATGGACACGCCTCGTCGCGTTGTGATCACCACTGCCGCCAACGAAAGTGCTAAGACATTTACAATCACTGGCACCGACTATAACGGCAATGCTGTCTTTGAGGTGATCACTGGGCCGAACATTAGCACTGCCGTCAGCAATATTGATTTTAAAACCGTTACCAGCATTGCAATTAGTGCAGCTGCTGCTGGTGCTGTTACTGTTGGCACAAATAACACCGCATCATCTGGGTGGGTTCGGTTTGATGAATATGCGCCATCTATGACTGCAATTCAGTGCACTGTATCTGGCACGGTAACGTATACTGTCCAGCAGACATTGCAGGATCCTAACAGCCCAACCAACCCGGTTAACCCATATCAGGTTGCGTGGCTCAATTCCTCAGATGCACAGGCTATCTCTGCTACTGGCAATATCCAAACTAGCTATCAGTATTCACCAACTTATGCCAAAGTAACAATCACCAATGGCACTGGGTCTGTTACGGCTACATTTACACAATTTGGCGTTGCGCCATACTAATAGGGGTTTTCTATGTCTGGATTGAGCCTAAGTTCAAGCACAGCCGATCAAGCAATGCTGATGGAATATCCGCAGCGTTTGCGCGATAACCTTGGCAAGCAAAAGGTATCTGAAAGCCAGAACCTATTTGAAGCAGACTTTGAATATTCTCAGCAGCCAATGCGTTGGGAAGCTTACATTTCCGGTAGTGCCACAATTCAGCAGGTATCGTCGCAGGGCGGCATTCAAATGAGTGTTACCTCGGCTTCCGGTGATGTTGCCATCCGCCAAACCCGCCCTTACATCCGTTACCAGCCCGGCAAAACTATCTATATGTCAACTGGTCTTGTGTTCGGGGCGGCTGCAACCAATCAGCGGCAGCGTGTTGGGTTCTTTGATGACGCCAATGGTATATTTTTTGAGCAGGGTGATCCTACAGCGGCTAACCCTACTGGCATGGCTGTTGTTTACCGTTCGGATGTTGGCGGTACAATCACCAATACGACCATTACTTACCCTAATTGGACTGATCCCTATAACATCAAGAGCACATTGAACTTCAATCTGATTCAAATGTACTACGTTGAATACGCTTGGTACGGCGCAGGCTTGTTGCGCTGGGGTGTAGTTATCAATGGTGAACCGTATATTCTTCATCAGATTGGTATTGCCAACCTGCCAAGCCAAACTAACCCTTGGTCGCGCACGGGTAACTTGCCTGTTCGCTACGAGCTTAGAAATGTAGGGACATCAACCGCAAGTTCCATGTTCCACTACGGCGTTTCGGTGATTGCCGAGGGTAAAATTGATACTCAGCGCGGCTTCACCTATGGTTATGGCATGGCCGCTGGCACTCCCGCCCGTCAACCCGGCGCATCTGCTGTCCGCTACCCAATTTTGTCTTTCCGTTACCGTGCAATGGGTACATTGGAATATGGCGTTGATACCAACTATTCTGGGGCAAATGGTACGTTGCCTGCGGGTGGTGCTGCAATTACCAGTGTTGCCAATTTGGCTGCTCAGGTCGGTACATCAAGCATTTCTGGCAACACATTGACCATTGGAACCGTGACATCTGGGACGGTTGCTATCGGCCAGCTTGTAACTGGTGCTAACGTAGCGGCTGGTACCGTTATTACGGGCGGTAGCGGCTCTTCTTGGACCGTTAACGTAACCCAAACTGCTGCATCTTCTACAATGTATATGACCGGGGGGACCGTAATCACGGCATCTTCCGCCACATGGACTGCTAACCAATGGGTTGGAAAGTACGTTTGGTCTCGCGGTTCAAGTGCATCAATTAGTGGTATTGTTGTTAGCGGTGCATCTGCCCCTTACACTGCTACAGCAACGACAGCCAACCCGCACTTCTTGACAACAGGCAGGTACATAACTGTTTCAGGTGGTACGACCAACACATCCGTAAACGGCACCTTCCAGATTACGGTTACTGGTCCTACGACTTTTACGTATTCGGTTACAACTTCTGGCAACCCCAGCGGGACAATCCTTTATACCCAAGGCACTGGTGCTATTGGCCGCGTCCTGTCAAATACAACGACAGCTCTCACGGTTGTTGACAACGTGATTGGCAGTGCCGCCCTTCCCTATCCAATGACGGTTTCACCAGCAGCAAGCGGTAACTACATCATTGGTGAAATTGACCGTGGTCAAGTACTCCCCGAAACGCTAAACATCTACTCTTCTGCAAACTGCACCCTTGAGTTGATTGCATCGACTTATTATTCGCCAATTGCTTTGACGGGAGCTACGTTTAATACCATGTATTCGCTTGGTTCGTTAAATAGCTTTGTAGAGCGCGATGTTTCAGCAACAGCAGTGTCTGGCGGAGAAGTAGTGTACAATACTCCGCTTCCTGCTGGTGGTTTGCAAAACTTTGACTTGAGCACTTTTTTTCCGCTTTACACCACAATTCAAGGCAACACCCCTGACCTTTTGACAATTGCGGTTACAACACCATCAGGATTTGGCACCAACACGGTAGGCGCGTCTGTCATTTCTCAGGAAGCAATGTCCTAATGGGAGGCGTTTATGACTTCAAGCGGGACAACAGTTTATAATCCATCACTTGGTGAGGTTATACTTTACGCTTTTAACATTTGCGATGTGCGCCCTACGTCAATCACGCAAGAGCATATGCAAAGTGCCAGAACTGCTGCCAACCTTTTGCTAGCAGGGTGGGCAAACCTTGGCGTAAATCTGTGGGAAGTGCAGCTGGTCACACAGACGCTGACGGCTGGCACGGGCACCTACAGCGTGGATCCAAGCACAATCATGATCCTTGATGCTTATGTTGAAGACAGCAGCACCGGGCAACCAATCGACCGTTTGATTTTCCCGGTAAGCCGCAGTGAATACGCATCATATGCCAACAAAACGCAGCAGGGTGCCGCCACCGTTTATTGGTTTGACCGTTTGATTAACCCAACCATCACATTGTGGCCTATTCCAGACGATAGCACGGTGACCCTGAAATATTATGTTGTGAAGCAGATACAGGATGCGAACTTTACAGGTGGCCAAACGCTTGATCTTCCGTATCGTTGGCTCGATGCTTTTGCTAACGGCATGGCTTATCGCCTTGCACGTATCTGGAACAAACCCATAAGCCCTCAATTGAAGATTGAAGCCGACGAATCATATAAAATTGCGGCTGATCAAGACACAGAATACGTTTCCTACTATATCTCCCCGATGATTTCTGGCTATTACAGGTAGGTTATGGCATGGCCTACGCATCTAAGGCTGGTAGGGCAAGGGTAAGCAGCAGAAGCCCACAGGCGTTTGGTGTCTGTGATAGATGCTCCATATGGTACAACCACGTTGATTTGCGTTGGCAATATCAGTGGGCGGGTGCAAAGCTCAATAACATCCGCATTTTAGTCTGCCAAAATTGCTATGACGAGCCGCAGCAGCAAAAACGCGCTATTGTGTTAACGGCAGATCCGTTGCCAGTGATCAATGCGCGTGTTGAACCCGTTGTCCGTGATGAAGTTGACTATCGCAGTGTAATTACATCATCAGTGGTTAACTCGAAAACTGGCCTTACGGTCAACACATACTCAACACGTGCAACCGAAGATGGGCAAACACGGTCAACTCAACCAATTGGACCACCCGTTGGTCTAGATTCATACGCAATATCGCCTTTAAACAACAAGGTAACGTATGGAACAACGCTGTCACTGACATCTATTGTATCCAACGGCACTACGGTTGTAACTGTTACATGTAACACTTTGCCAAGCGGGTTTGCAGTTAACAGTCAAGTGTCTATTGCTGGTACAAGCAACGGTAAAGCAGATGGGTTTTACAGCGTAACATCGGTTACTGGCTATCAATTTACTTACACAACCAATCAGATTATACCTTCAGCAAATCTTTTGCAGTCCACAACGCGCATTAGAACTGTTATAGTGGGCTTGCCTTACGAGATGACCCAGATACCGCAAACGGGAATATGATATGACCACTGTTACGATCCCGAACCTTACAGCGGCTATTTCATTGAACGGCACTGAGCAGTTAGAGGCTGTTCAAGCGGGGTCTACCGTTCGCGTTACGACTGCCCAGATTGCAACGTACACGCTGTCTGTTTCTAATAACGTGGTCAACTCAATCAGTTTTGGGACTACCGGGCTTACACCTGCTACAGGCACGGTCGGCAACGTAGTTGTTGCTGGCACATTGAACGTAGCCAATGGTGGTACAGGTGTTACAACCAAAACAGGCACCGGATCTGTTGTTCTCAATACGTCTCCCACGCTTATTACGCCTGCTTTGGGAACGCCATCATCGGGGGTAATGACCAATGTCACTGGGTTACCTTTAACAACAGGCGTATCGGGTGTATTAGGGTCTGTAAATGGCGGCACAGGATTTTCAACATACGCCACTGGCGACTTTGTATATGCAAGCGCAACAAACACGCTCTCGAAGCTTGCAATTGGCTCTAGCGGCACTGTTTTGTCATCTNACGGCACTACTTTATCGTGGCAAGCAGCGGGTACGGGCACTGTTACAAGCGTTGGCNTAGGATTTTCAACGGGTGCGTCCAATATTTTGTCTAATAGCGGGACAACATCCCCTATTACATCGTCTGGCACCTACACTCTAGCTGTGACAGGAACATCAGGTGGCATCCCTTACTTTAGCTCTAGCAGTGCTTGGACTTCTTCTGCTGTTCTGGCTGCTAACGCGATAGTCGTGGGCGGCGGTGCAGGTGTCGCACCATCGACAGTTACGACTAATTCAACCGTCCTGACGGCCATAGGAAGCGCACCAACAGGCACTGGTAGCATTGTATTGTCTACCGCGCCTACGTTTGCAACATCCATTACAAGTCCAGCGGTGTATGGCGGCACAGGCACCGCATCAACATTGACGCTTCAATCGACAACTGGTGTTGGCGCAACTGATTCGGTCGTGATTAAAGTTGGCAATAACGGTGGCACAATAGCTCTGACGGCTGCATCAAGCGGCACCGTGACGATCGGCACTTTAAACCTTACAAACGCCCTTGGTGCGGCTTACGGCGGCACCGGGCTTACATCTTTTGCTGCGGCCAACAATGCTATCTACAGTACATCCTCGTCGGCTTTAACGGCTGGTACGCTGCCTGTGGCTGCTGGCGGCACTAACCTTACATCATATGCCATTGGCGACATTCTCTATGCGTCAGCCAGCACAACCATTTCCAAGCTTGCAGCGGTAGCCAATGGACAGGTTTTAGCTTCTGCTGGTACAGGAACCGCCCCGGCATATACTTCGACGCCCTCGGTCACCTCTGTAACATCTGCATCGCTTTACGGAGGAACCGCAGCATCATCAACGCTGACGCTGCAATCAACAACTGCTTCTAGCGGCACGTTCACTGATAGCATTGTGCTTAAAGTCAACAATGCAGGGTCCGTGACCGCTATGACCGCTGTCGCGTCCGGCATTGTGTACTTTGGAACGACAACTACCCCCACAACAGGTGCTATTGCCCTGCCAACGGGGACAACTGGTCAACAGCCCGGTACTGCATTGACAGGCATGTTGCGGTTCAATACCACAAAAACGTCATTTGAAGGCTATAACGGTACTTCATGGACTTCTGTCGGCGGTGGCGCAACAGGCGGTGGAACAGATCAAATTTTCTACCTAAATGGGCAGACAGTCACCACAAATTATGATATACCGTCAGGCCAGAACGCTGGGACATTTGGTCCTGTTACAATCAATAGCGGGGCGGTTGTCACCGTTCCATCTGGTTCAACTTGGAGCATTGTCTGATGCCTGTAAAATTAAACGGTTCCACTTCAGGGTATGCCCAGATCAGTGCGGCAGCGGTAGCGGCAAGCAATACGCTTACCCTTCCTGACGGCAACTCCACGCTTGTTGATCTGATTACAACGCAGACCCTTACCAACAAGACGCTGACAAGCCCAACCATCACTGGCGCAACATTAACGACAACAACCTTGACCAGTCCGACAATCAACGGGACGCCCATTATGGGCGCAAGTGTGATTACGCAGGGGTCAGTAGCAAACTTAACAAGCGGCGTAGCGGCTGGTTTTACTAACATTCCAAGTTGGGTAAAACGCATCACCATTTCTATCAGCAATTTGACCAGCGCGGCAACGCAAACATCCGTTAACATTATTCAGTTGGGAACTGGCGCAACACCGACATACACAACAACTGGGTATCTTGGGACAGCAGGACAGTTTGCGTCTGGAACTCCAAACGTTACAGCGTATACAACAGGATTTGGTCTTTCTTCTTCAAACGTTTCTAATATTGTTAAATCGGGCATTGCCACCTTAACATTGCTTGATGCCGCAACAAACACTTGGGCGTTTGCGTTTACAGGTGCTATGTCAACTGGGTCTACATTAGTATTAGCCGCTGGCGGTTACATTGCCCTTGCTGGCGCATTGACGGCTGTCCAGTTAACTACCGTCAACGGCACAGACACATTTGCCACTGGCAAAATCAACATTCAATACGAGTAAGGGGTTCAATCATGGAACGCATTGAAGTTAACTGCGAAACAGGTGAAGTTAAGATCATTCAGTTGACCCCTGAAGAAGTTGCTGCGGCTCAAGCGCAATATGCGGCATG
>JGI24890J29729_1000945_pt1 | contig 15018 bp, 21 predicted proteins | sample FreactcultureFD7_FD_29729 | JGI IMG/M metagenome (IMG submission 29729)
CAGTGCTGGAAGCGGCGCCATAGTCGCCAGTGCTGAAAGCGGCGCCCTGGTAGCCAGTGCTGGAAGCGGCGCCCTGGTAGCCAGTGCTGAAAGCGGCGCCATAGTCGCCAGTGCTGGAAGCGGCGCCCCGGTAGCCAGTGCTGAAAGCGGCGCCCTGGTAGCCAGTGCTGAAAGCGGCGCCCTGGTAGCCAGTGCTGAAAGCGGCGCCATAGTCGCCAGTGCTGGAAGCGGCGCCCTGGTAGCCAGTGCTGGAAGCGGCGCCCTGGTAGCCAGTGCTGGAAGCGGCGCCCTGGTAGCCAGTGCTGAAAGCGGCGCCCCGGTAGCCAGTGCTGGAAGCGGGCGATTCAGGATCGATGGGCGTGCAACGGCTGGTCGTATATTCAATCGCGGCCTTCACCAGCCCGACAAAATCCAGCTCTAACGAAATGGAAATGCTCTTACTTGCGACCTTGCTGTCGTCACTGTGGCGGCTCAGCTCACCGGACTGCTTCACCAGCGCGAACTTGCTGCCCGCAGGCGGGTAATAGGCGAACACGTCCAGGGGGTACTCGCAAGCGTGAAACCCGCTGTTGCATGCCTTCACGTCGCCAGCATGCTCATAGGACTGGCCGACAGCGTAGTGGAAATCACGGCACTTCCAGGTAGGGCCGAAGCCCTTGTACGCGGTCAGCGTGGGGGCTTCGACGGCCACCGCTTTTGCTTTCTCGGTGGTGGCCATGATTAAACAAGTTCCTCAGCGTCAGCGCCATCGGCGATGGGTTCGAAGTCGGTGGCCTCAGCGGCCTTGCCACCACCTGCGAACGCATCACCGTCCTTGTAGAACTGGACACCCTGCAGCTGGGCGTTGATCTTCTTGCCGAACTTGTTGTCCTGCGCCCAAATGTCCAGGATGGCCACAACGTAGCAACCGGAATACGGCTTGCCGTCAGCGGCCACCAAAGGCGAACCGTCACGTGCCACGACCAAGGGGCGCACCGCGTTGTAAGCGTTGAAGTAAAGGTTGCCTTCATAACCTTCCAGCGTTGCCTTGGCATCACCGTTGTGGATCATCAGGTTGTCGCCTGCGCCCATTTGCTTTTTCAGAGCTGGCCACTTGACGCCCCACTTAGCGGCGCCCACCTGGTCGATGATGATGTCCAGCGCGGCGCGGGTGTTGCCGGGCACAACGACCTTCTTGGATTTGGGTTGACCACGTTCGTCGGTGCCATCGGGGACGTACTGACGCACGATGCCGTCATGGGCCGGTGGGAAGATAAAGGCCGCGCCGAACTGGGATTTGCCCTGCTCGTTGATCTTCGGTTCGAAGAGGTTAGGGAAGGCCAAACGGAGATTGAGAGTTTCGATTTTCATTTAAATAGCTCCTGGTTTAAAAAAGTCGGGGTAGTGGCGAACGGCGAAAGTGATGGCGTCATCGATAGCGCGCTGGCGCTCGGCAGAGTCGGGTGGCCCGGTGCGGGCCGCAGCGACCAGTCGAGTGCGTGCTTCATAGGGCAGCAGCTTCGAGACGCTGGGTGTCGTGGTGCTGAGCGTTTGGGCCATCAGATCAAGTCCTCTGCCAGCTCTTGGCTAACTGTTGTGGCAACGACATCGATCACGTCCAGGTTGTCGAACTCCACCCGAACGTTCAGCGCTGGGCGCTTATCGCTGGCCGGTGCAACGCTGGGTTTGCCCTGCGACTGCGTGATGTGTTCCTGCAGCTTTTTCCACTTGCGGGGGCTGGCCGCTGCCAGGACTTTCTCGGCGCTAGTGGGGCTGATCACTTTCATGTCATACATCTGGTCGACCTTGAGACGCATGGACTTCATGGCGGCTTCGGCCTGGGCTTCGTTGATCCAAGCGCGGTGCCCCTTCTTACCTTCCACCAGCTTGTAGCGGGCGTCGGTGAAGTTGCCAGTAAGCAGGCGGCGTTCGACTTCAGCGCGCACGGCCTTGCACCAGCTCTCGATCATGTCCAGTGCATCCATACACGTGGCCAGGTGGCTGTCATCGCTGTTGGTGATGCGCTCTTCGGCCAGGGTTAGCTGCGGCTTGATGCTGGGCTTCATGACCGTAAAGAGGATCGGCGCGGGCGACTCGATATGCACGTCCTTGGGCTTGACGCCGTAGGCATTGGCGATCACGCGTTCAGCTTCCTGCGTGGTGATCAGCACTTCGCCTTTGGTCAGATCCACAAAGTCGTCGGCCACGGTGCCCAGCACAAAGTTGCGGTACTCTTCGCACGATCCCTTGACCTTGCAAAAGCGGCATTGCTTTTCACCTGGCGTAGCGCTCAGCACGCGACCGTCTTCGTATTCGCCCGCCATGATGGTGTCGGCCACGGCTCGAATTTCGATGATGCGGCGGCGCACTTCGGCAACCGGCAACACCCATTCACTATCGTTGTCCAGGCGGGGCTGGCTGATGCGCATCACCAGCTCTTCGATTTCGCCCAGCACGTCCATCTGTTCCAGGGCAGCGGCGCCATAGATCAGCAGCTGCTCGTTTTCAACGGCGTCGACCGGAACGCCCATTCCATATTTCAGGTCGTCAATGGTCAGCCGCTTGGCGTCCAGGACGGCGGCATCGGTGGTGCCGGTCGCGCCTTCCTCACCGGTGATGAAGGTGATCGGCAGCTGCTGCTCGTTGTACAGTGTTCCGGGGATGGCTCGCAGCACGTCAATGGACTTCTGCACATGTCGCGCCATGTCGGCGTCCACAGTGAAGCTGCGGCCCTTTTCCTTTAGACCGAAGGAGAGGTTTTCAGCCCAGTCGGTGTTCTCTTCGCTGACAAAGATTTCGCGACCAACGTAATCGGCTGCGTTGGTGTCATCGGCCAGGCATACGTCGCGCAGGAAGTGGGCAGCGGTGCCTTCGTCGGCAAACTCGCTGGAGTCGTCAGGCAAGCCCTGTTCGCGCCACACCTTGGCGTGGCAACGAAGCCATGCCGGTGCGCCGCTGGGGGAAAGGAATGCGTGCGCAGTCATGATCAGACTGCCAGTGTTTTCAGATCGGCGTACACGGCTTCGAGCTTGCCCTGGTCGATCACGCTGTCGAAGTCGTTTTCATCCTTCAGCAGCGCCGACAGCTTGGCAATGCCGTGCTTGGTGTTGATGGCCTTGATCGCATCGCGATGCGCAGCGGCCAGCTTCAGGACCAACTCACGGGCTTCGGCGTATTTGATGAACGGGTGCTGCGCTTCACGCGGTGCAGAACTTGCAGCGGCATTCTGGGTGGTGCCAGACGCTTCCGCCGATTGGGTCTTCGTCTCGGGCACATCGGCCTTCGGTGCAGTAGTTTGGGTGGTGGCAGCAGCCCCGGACTTTTTTGCATCCACCTTTGCCGATTCGGCAGCGGGCGCGGCGCTGGTCGGCGGCACGGCGAAGTTCATCTTGTTCCAGGCGGCGATCAGTTCGCGCATGGTTTCTGTGTTCTCTTTAAGGGCGAGTTCAAGTGACATGGTTTCTCCAGGGTGGTTAAGGGGTGGGCTTTTTCAGGGTGACGACTAGCGCACCCAAATCAAAATGAAGAGGCAAATGGCGCCGGTCACGACGCTGGCGCTGATCACCAGGCGGTCTTGCCAGTCGAATGGGCGGTCTTTGGCGCTCACGCTGTCACCTCAGCGGCCAATGTCTGCAGCTGGGTAAGCGGATCGGTCAGGTCTTGCAGTGCCTGGTCGAACTTGCCAAGGCGGTCAAATTGCTTACGCAGGGTTGCCGCGCTGTCAATGTCCTGTTCGCTCAGAACGGCCAGCAGTTCACGGGCTGGGCCTAGCGGTTCGTGGTCTTGTTGGAACTGCAATGCTTCGCGCAGACCTTCGATGCCAGCGGTCTCGGACACATCGACGCAGAATTCGTCCAACACGTTACCAGCGCCAGCAGTGATGCTGTTTTCTTCCAGCGCCTTCGTTAAACGCTTGGCCAGCTCCAATTCCAGTTCGGTTGCGTTCGTGATATCGTTGCTGCGTGTGCGGCAATGGCGCAGCAACTCTTCGTCGGTCAGCATGGGCAGGTACGGCATGATCAGCACACCTCTGCCAGATCAGCATCGCGGGCAAAAAGCCAACCGCAGAACCAGTGAGTCAATTCTTGCGTCAGCTCTGGATAAGGGGTGGCGGCGTAGCCGTCGATACCATCGGCGTAGGCCTGTTGGCCTTCAAGGAATTCAAGTGTGTTTCTCATTTGGCGTTCTCGTCGTTGTTTAATTTTGCGTATTCCGCAGATCACGGTTTGCAGTATACGCAGATATAAATTCTGCAGCAATCGCAGATTCGTCTGCTTTACAAAACTTTACAAATTGCGCGCAGGCAAAAGAAAACCCGCCGAAGCGGGTTGGGTGGTAGCGCGGTGAGTGGCGCTAGTTGCAGACTGTGGTCACGTTGCCGAACAGTGACGTGCTTTTGCAAACTATGGGAGTTGTGGCGTTATAAATCTGCGCGTTGGCGGCTGCTTCAGCCGCTGCTGCCTGACGCTCTTGAGCATCTATCGCAGCCTTCTGGTTCGCCATGGCCAGGTCTTTGTCTAGGCCGGGATAGTCCGGGCGGTTGAACTGGTAGTTGAAGTTTGTGCCGCCACCGCACATCGTTACTTTGCCCTGGGTGGACGCCGTTGCCCCGCTTGCCCATTCTGCCGTCAGTCCTTTCACCCGGTAGCACCCGTCCGCCTCGACTGCGGCCTTCAGTTTCTTGATGTCATAGCTGATCGTGATCGGCGCTGTCCCGAAAATGCGCCCGGATTCGGACTCTTTGATCTGCGCCCCGATTGGCTGTGATCTAACCTGCAGTGTCGCGTACTGGGCGCAACCCATCAGTGACGCGACCAGTGCCAGTGCGATTGTTGTTTTGTTCATGTCGGCCTTTACTTGAGCTGCAGGATGCGGTTCAGCTGTGCCAGGTTGTCTGCTATTTCCGACAGCGCGGCTTCCCCTGTGTCTGTCGGCTGTGGGCCTGAATAAACATTGGCTGCGATTTGGCGCAGCTCGTAGCCTATCCACAATAGCGCCGCCAATATGGCCACCTTCCATACCTGGTCGAAGGTTGGTGTCAGGCGTCTGAAATTCATGTCAAACCCGCTCTGACTGCCTTAGCACGATCTCACCAATGATGAAGCAATCTTCGGTCATGCGCTTGCGAGGGTAGCGGCGCTGGTCAGGGTTGTCGCTGGACAGCCACCACTGGCCTTCGTCTCGCACCAGGCGCTTCACGACACTCTCGCCTTCGTAGTTGATGGCGAAGGCCACACCGTCGCGCGCTGCGGTGGATTCGGTGTTCACGACCAGGGTGTCACCGTCATACATGCCCGGCTCCATGCTGCCATTGGCCACCTTGATGGCGAACAGCTTGCCTGGTGTGTACCCATGCTTTTCGAACCACGATCTAAGAAAGAATATCGGCGATGCATCTTCGCCCAGGTAATCCACGGCGAAACCGGATGCCCCGGCAGATAGTTTGAAATTCACGCGGCGAATTGGAGCGTAGTCCATGTTGGTTTCGAAATCGACCGGCTGGGGCTTGAACGGATTGGGCAGTGCATCGAAGTGCCTGTCGCCGATCTGTGCATTGCCCCAGAAAATGGCCGGGTGTGTTTCCAACGCTTTCGCTATTCGCTTTATTAGTTCTTCGGACGCCCCTTGCTTGCCTGTTTCCACCCTGGACAGGTTGCCGGTGTCGGTCCCGATCAGGGTCGCAACCTGCTCCAATGTCATCTTTTTGTACTTACGCAAGACACGGATACGCGCCCCGACCGTGTTGACGGTGGGGTCCAGGGGTGGCAGTTCCCGCGGGTTATCGGCTTCCATCCTCGGTTTATACGAGAATATTGCGTTAAACGCAATGCGTAAAGCGCAAATTTGTCTTGCGTTGAATTTGCGATTGACGCAGAATATTGGTGCTTCTTGCCAACCAAGCGCCTTACATGCACACACACGCAACACCTCGCACACCCTTGAATGTCCTGCGCCGCAGTCTGCAGCTTTCCCTGCACGCTGTTGCGGCAAACGTCGATACGAATCCCGGCAACCTCTCCCGAATCGAAAACGGCAAACAGCGGGCCTCGCCTGAGCTGGCCGAGCGCCTGGCCAAGTATTTCGGCTATGCCATCAATGAGATTCAAATCCTCTATCCCGAACGCTTCACGGGCAAGCCATGAGTGCGGATATTCACCCAATAACCCCACACATTCAAAGCATGCAAGCCCCCGCACCCCTTCGCTGTCTGCAGGGTTGGCTGATATGGCGCTATGAAGACGGGGAGGGCGAAAAACCCCGCAAAGTTCCCTATTACACCAACGGCGGCAAGCGCTACGGCGTGGCCGGAAGTCCGCAGGACCGCGCCAAGTTGTCCACGTTCGACGCGGCGCGCAAGGCCGCTGCAGCCAGGGGGTACAACGGTGTTGGTCTGGCCATCCTGCCCGAGTTCGGCATCACGGCGCTGGACTTTGACAATTGCGTCGGCCCGAAGGGACTGGACCCCGCAGTCGAATCCGTCATCGCTGGCACCTATGCCGAGTACAGCCCTTCTGGCCAGGGTGTGCGCGCCTTCGTTCGTGGCACGCTGCCCGGCAACCGCAAGTCACACGCGACCGCCACTGACTTCGGCTTTGAAGTGTTCAGCACCAAGGGCTTTGTTACCTACACCGGCAACACGCTGGAGCTGACCGAACTCACCGGCAGCGAGAACACCCTGGCCGACATGCCCCAGCAGGTCAAAGCACTTTACGACTTGCGCTTCGGAGACTCCAGCCCCGTCAACGCCGACCTGCTGGGACTCACCACCGAACAGCTAACCGAGTGCCTGGCCTCAGTGGATCCTGACATGGGCTACACGGAATGGCTGCAGGTGGGCATGGCCATCCATCATGAAACGGGTGGCGAAGGTTTCGAGCTGTGGCATGACTGGTCCGCCGAAGGTGGCAAGTACCCCAATCGCGAAACGCTTGAAGCGAAGTGGGATGGGTTCGGGCGCACTGGCGACCGCCAGGTGACGGCGGGCACGCTGCTGAAGATGGCGCGTGATGCTGGCGCCACCGTTGGCCAGGTCGCCAGCGCCAGCGACTTCACCCCGATCCCTGAAGATCCGGCGCCGCCTGGTGGGCATTTCAATATTCGTTCGGCTGCGGATTTCATTCACACCATGAAGCCGATTTCATGGTTGATCAAGGGCCTTTTACCAAAGGCCATACTGGGAGTTCTCTATGGTGAATCAGGATCTGGAAAATCCTTCCTCGCATTCGATATCTGTGCAGCCCTCGGACGGGGTATTGACTGGAACGGTCTACGCGCGAAACAGGCCCGTGTTCTTTACGTTGTTGCTGAAGGAGTTGGGGGTTTCAATAACCGCGTCAGAGCGTATTGCCATCAGGCAGGCATTGGAGCGGATTCTCTCGGGATCGACATCATTTCCGATGTCACCCCCAATCTCACCGATAGCAATAGCGTCACCAAGCTGATCCAGGACATCAAGGCGTGTGGCCCGTATGACCTGATCGTGATGGATACTTTCGCCCAAGCCACGCCAGGTGCAAACGAGAACGCTGGTGAAGACATGGGCCGTGCCCTGGCCTACTGCAAGAAGATCAGCCTATCCAGCGACTCCATGGTGCTGCTGGTGCATCACAGTGGCAAAGATGCCAGCAAGGGCGCGCGGGGCTGGTCAGGCATCCGTGGCGCGGCTGACGTGGTACTAGAAGTGTCCCGCTTCGAGAATGACCGCTGCGTGACGGTCGACAAGCAAAAGGACGGGCGCGACGGCCAGTCATTCGCCTTCAAGTTGCATGACGTGATTCTTGGCCAGGACGAAGACGGTGACGACATAACCAGCTGCATCGTGGAGTACGGCCAGGTCAGCGCAAACAAGGTTCGGCGCGCCAAGGTGAAACTTACGGGGACCAATGAACAGATCGTGGTCAAGGTCATGAACGACCTGGTTGGCATTACCCCGGACACGGCGGTGCCCCAAACCCAGCTGATCGATTGCTGCGTTTCGCAGCTCTTAGCGCCGCAAGATGGCAAGAAAGATCGACGCCGCGAAGTGGTCATGCGGGCACTGGAAGGCTTGGGCGCAAAAAGCATTTTGCGTATTTCGGATGGTTTCGTGCAAATCGTGCGTGGTGAAGATGCGTAAATTTTGCGCGTTCGTATCCCACACGGTACACACGGCGCCCACACGTGGGCCACATGTGGAAAGCAAAGACCTATTCCCGGTACACACGACCCACACCACCCCTTTAGGGGTGTGTGTTGTGTGGGAAGGATTGGTGTGCTGCGATGGGGTCGAACCCGCAAATTTTGCGTAATCCCTGGACGGAATACAAATATGCAAATTTCTGCGCGTTCAACGTTTAAACGCAATTCAGGGCAACTCCATCCAAAAGCGCGGCTGTCGGATCGCGAAGTGGAATTGCTGCGACACATGCGCGAAGTTGAAAACTGGTCGTACGGAAAGCTGGCGCTGGTCTTCGAAGTTTCAAAAGACTACGTGGTGCGCATTTGCAAGTACCGATGCCGGTAGGGTGTACAAGCGAAATTCATGTGGCACTAAATTTGCCGCATGAAGCTAACACCAGAAAAGCTAACCGCGTTTTGCGCCGCGCTTGCCGAGACTGCACAGGTCTCCAAAGCGTGCGTTGCCGTGGGCATTTCGCGTGTGACCGCGTACAAGTGGCGCAAGGAGAATCTGGACTTTGCCCTGGCCTGGGACGAAGCCATGCAGGTCGCAGTCAGTGGCCTGGAAGACGAAGCCATCCGCCGTGCGCGTGATGGGGTTGACGAACCGCTGACCCACCAAGGCCAGTTCACACCACTGGTGGACTACGACGCCATCGATCCGCTGACCGGCGAAAAGTACATTCCGCAGCTCGCACCTGTGCAGCGCAATGCGGATGGAAGCCCGAAGCTGGCCACGGTCAAGAAGTACAGCGACACGCTGCTGATCTTCACCCTCAAGGCCCACGCGCCACAGAAATATCGCGACAACACCAGCATTGAGCTGACCGGCAAAGACGGTGGCGCTGTGCAGTTCAACGACACGGAAAAGGCCGCGCGCATTGCTGCCCTGGTTGCCCTGGCCCAGCAGCGTGCCAATGGCGCTGTACAACCGCCCGAAGACGTTGCCGATCTGATCTGATGAACATCGCTGAGGTCAAGCGCGTCTTGCCTTTTCTGAATCGCGAAGAGCGCGAAGAACTTGAAGCGCTGATCGCAAGTGATGGGGCCATGTGGCGCCCACTGCCAGGGCCACAGAGCGCGGCTGCAGCATCGCTGGCCGACATCACCGGGTATGGTGGCGCCGCTGGTGGCGGCAAGACCGATCTGGCGTGTGGCCTGGCCCTCACTGAGCATCGTAAGGTGGCTATCTTCCGTGAGAACGGCACCGAGCTGACCGGGGTCATTGATCGCTTCACCCAGCTCCTGCGCGGGCGTGATGGCTACAACGGCCAGGACAAGATTTGGCGAACCAAGCGCGGTGACGGCGTGCCGGTGCAGATCGAGTTCGGCAGCTTCCCCAATCCCGAAGACGAAATCAAGTACCAAGGCCGCGACCACGATCTGCTGGTGTTCGATGAAGCGGCCAACATGCGCGAACACGCGGTGCGTTTCCTGATGGGCTGGATGCGGTCCACTGACCCCAACCAGCCCCGCAGCCGGGCCTTGCTGACCTTCAACCCGCCGACCAATGCCGAAGGCCGCTGGGTGCTGAGTTTCTTTGCCCCTTGGCTGGACAAGAAGCACCCCAACCCGGCGAAACCAGGTGAGCTGCGCTACTTCGCCACCATCGCAGGCAAGGACATGGAAGTGCCCGATGGGCGCGAGTTCGTGCTGGAAGACGCTGCGCGTGTCTATGAATTCGATCCGCTGCTCTATGACCCGACCGACATCATCCGGCCACTGTCGCGCACCTTCATCCCGTCGCGCGTGTCGGATAACCCGTTCCTGATGGGCACCAACTATGTGAGCGTGCTGCAGGGATTGCCCGAGCCACTGCGCTCCCAAATGCTGAAAGGCGACTTTATGGCTGGCGTTGAAGACGATCCCTGGCAGCTGATCCCCACTGCATGGGTTGAAGCAGCACAAGCGCGTTGGGTGGACTACTACCCCAAACCGCCGATGACATCAATGGGCGTGGACGTGGCACGGGGTGGACGCGACAACACCATCATCGCCAGGCGGCACGGCATGTGGTTCGACAAAGCGCTGACCTATGCGGGTTCGGCCACACCAGACGGCCCGACCGTTGCGGGGCTGGTGGTCGCCAATCTGCGCGACGGTGCACCGATCCATATCGATGTTATCGGCGTGGGCGCTTCGCCTTACGACTACCTGAACACCAACCGACAGCACGTGATCGGCATCAACGTGAGCGAAAAGCCAACGGCCACCGACATCTCTGGTCGGCTGCGCTTCATGAACCAGCGTTCGCAATACTGGTGGAAGATGCGCGAGGCGCTGGACCCGGCCAACAACATGGGCATCATGTTGCCCCCAGACCCGCAACTGCTGGCCGATCTGTGCGCGCCAACTTGGGAGATGTCGGCCAGTTGCATCAAGGTCGAGTCGCGTGAAGCGATCTACAAGCGCATTGGCCGCAGCCCGGACTGGGGTAGTGCGTACATCCTCGCGCTGATCGACACACCACCGCTGGACATGGTTCGCCGGGCTTCGCGCAGCGGATCGCACAACCCGTTTGCGGGTGTACAAGCCGAAAACTTCCAAGACTACGATCCGCTCGCACAACTCTAGGGGCGTTCAGTGTCGTTTGAAATCCGGGCCATTGATGACATCGTTGGGGCCATGCGCGCCAATGTTGCGCTCGGCATCGAACACTACGAAGAGCTGGTCGGCGACAAGGCCACGGTGAAGTTCGATCCACACCTGGATCGCTACACACAGCTTGAATCCCTAAACATGCTGGTCAGCCTGGGCGCCTACCTGGACGATCAGCTTGTCGGTTACAGCGTGAACATCCTGGGGCCACACATGGACAGCCAGCACCTGCTGTGCGCGCACAACACGATGCTGTTCCTGGCCAAAGCACACCGCCAAGGTTCTTTGGGCGTGAAGCTGATCCGTGCCACAAGCGCGGCATGCAAAGCGCGTGGCGCCCAGTACATGCTGTGGCGCGCCCGACCACTCACCACCCTGGACAAGCTGCTGCAGCGCATGGGGTTTGACGAACTTGAAATTGTTTACAGCGAGGTGCTGACATGAGCGGTAGCGGTGGATTGCTTGCAGCAGTGGCGACCGTCGCCGCAGCGTATTTTACGGACGGTGCGTCCCTTTCGGGGGAAGGCGGTGCCGCTGCGGCAGGCGGCGCCGCTGCAGCGGATGGCGCTGTGGCAACCGGTGCTGGCGAGACTGCAGCGGGGGCTGTTGGCAGTGATGCCGCAGCTGGTGCAGCGGGGGCTGTTGGCAGTGATGCCGCAGCTGGTGCAGCGGGGGCTGTTGGCAGTGATGCCGCAGCTGGTGCTAGCACTGCAGCTAGCACTGCAGCTGGCACTACAGCTGGCACTACAGCTGGCGCTACAGCTAGCACTACAGCTGGTGGTGACGCTATCGGTGACGCAATGAAGGCCGGATATATCACCCCAGCGGGCGATGCTACGACGCTTGGCCGAGTGTCTAGCGCGCTTTCCGGTGCCAGCACACTGGAGAAAGCGCAGCTTGGCCTATCCGCATTGAACGTGGCTTCGCAGCTCGCAGCACCAAAGCCAAACCTTGGATCGCCAACGGTACCCGGCCCCGTCCCCCAAGCCCAGCAGAACCCTGGTGCCGCATCGGCTGCACTGGGCATTCCTGGTGCTGGTGGCAGTGGCGGCGGTGGATCGCCAGGCGTTGCGCAGACCTTACTGACTGGTGCCGGAGGCGTCGATCCATCTTCGCTCAATCTGGGCAAGAACACTTTGCTGGGTTCGTAACGCATGGCTGAACTGACCAAACGCCAGCAAATCCTGACCCGCTGGAGCCAGCTCAAAACCGAGCGTGCCAGCTGGTGGCAGCACTGGTCGGAAATAACGCAGTACATCACGCCGCGCCAAGGCCGCTACTTTGCGCAGGACCGCAACCGTGGCCAGAAGCGGCACAACAACATTTACGACAGCACCGGCTCGCGTGCGCTCAACGTCCTGGCCGCTGGCCTGATGGGGGGATTGACCAGCCCCGCACGGCCATGGTTTCGCCTAGCCACCGCTGACGCGGCGCTGAATAAGCAACCCGCAGTCAAGCAGTGGCTGGCCGATGTGACCGACATCATGTTGACGATCTTCGCCAAGTCGAACACGTACCGCGCGCTGCACTCGCTCTACAAGGAGCTGGGTGCGTTCGGCACTGGCGCGGCAATCATCACGCAAGACTTCGAGAACGTGGTCCACGTGCATCCGATCACCATCGGCGAATATGCCGTGGCCACGAATGCGCAAGGCAAGGTGGACACGTTGTATCGCGAGTTCGAAATGACGGTCGGCCAGATCGTGCGCGAGTTCGGCATGGAGAACGTTTCGCCGTCCACCAAGTCGCTGTACGACCGTGGATCGCTGGACACCTGGGTGACCATCATCCACGCCATTGAGCCACGCGCTGATCGCGATCCGTCCATGCTTGACGGCAAGAACATGGCCTGGACGGACAACTACATGGAGACTGGCGCCGTGGGCGATCAGTTCCTGCGCGAGTCTGGCTTCACCAAGTTCCCTGCGGTGTGCCCGCGTTGGGACGTGGAAGGCGGCGACATCTATGGCAACAGCCCCGGCCAGGAAGCCTTGGGCGACATCAAGCAACTGCAGCACGAACAGCTGCGCAAGTCGCAGGCGATTGACTACATGGTCAATCCACCGCTGCAGGTTCCCACCAGCTACAAGAACCGCGACATCGAACGCCTGCCCGGTGGCATCAGCTTTGTGGATACCGCTGGCAATGGCAAGGCGATCCAGACCGCGTTCGACGTAACGCTGGACATTAAGGCGCTGCTGGAAGACATCAACGATGTGCGTGAGCGCATCAACAGCGCGTTCTACGTTGATCTGTTCATGATGATCAGCCAGGACAACGCGGCCACCACGCACATGACAGCCACCGAGGTGACCGAACGGCATGAAGAAAAGATGCTGATGCTGGGGCCGGTGCTGGAGCGCCTGCAGGACGAATTGCTTGAACCGCTGATCGACGTGACATTCCAGCGCATGGTGGAAGCCAAGATGCTGCCACCACCCCCGCCCGAACTGAGCGGCCAAACGCTGAGCGTCGAACTGGTGTCCATGCTGGCCCAAGCGCAGCGCGCGATTACCACCAACGGCATTGACCGCTTCACGCAGTCCCTGACCGCCGTGGCGCAGATCAAGCCCGAAGTGCTGGACAAGTTCGATGCGGACCGCTGGGCCGACGAATACAGCGATGCCATGGGCATCAATCCCGACCTGGTCATCGCCGAAGACAAGGTGCAGGCGATTCGCCAGGCACGCGCCAAAGCGCAGCAGGCAGCGCAGCAAGCCCAGCAGATGGAAAGCATGTCGCAGTCGGGCGCCAACCTTGCCCAGATCAAAACCCAAGGCGGCGCCAGCAATGCTGCCAGCGACATGATTAACCAATTCAGCCAGGGCCTTGGCTCTGCACCACAAGGAGCGAATTAAATGTCACAAGTCACAGCAGTCCCGGGCGTCGGCCCATTCAACAACGCCACATCCATGACGCCGATTCAGCAGGTACTGGCCGTCACACCCAGCGATGTCAATGCAGCCACGTCGCTTCCTGGCGGCACGCCGCGAGGCTTCTTTGTCAACGGTGCAGGGAGCATCACCGGCGTCGATGGCGGTGGCAACACTTTCGTGCTGACAATCCCCGCAACCAGCGTCGGCACGATCTTCTGGATTGCTGTCGCCTGGATCAAGGCGACCGGCACCACGGCAACCGGCATAAATGCCTGCTACTAGGGAGACCAGCATGGCCCTTGTTTCAATGGAACGTGATGACGATGACAACTATGTCGACGCATCGCCTAACCTGTATGGCTACGGCCTGCGCATAAGCCTGACCGAAGACCAGGTGGAAGCGCTGGGCCTGAAGGCTAACCCTCCACCAGCTGGCGCTGTCGTGGGCCTGCGTGCGATTGCCCAGGTGACCACGGTCACGCAAGACGCTGATGTGGACGGTGACGGTGATGGGGTGGATGTCACCCTGTGCCTGCAGATCACGCACCTGGAAGTGGAGGGTGGTGGCGGCAAGACTGCAGCAGACTCCCTTTACGGATCCTGAACTATCAATTCGAAGGAGTAAATCATGGCAACTAAAGTACCCGGTGGCCTCACTGGCATCAACAACTACGCGACTTCCGAGCCGCGCGTCAACACCAGCGCGCAGTCCAACAACTTGGGCGCACCGATCAAGACAACCGTGATGCCTGCCCAGGCCACGTTCGCCGGTCACGGCCAGGTGAACCCAGGTTCTAAGAAGGGCAACTCTGCGCCCGTTGGCAACTACGCACCAGGCTTGACCGCCGTGCAGCACAAACCGGCTGCGATCATGGCTGGCGCCAAAGAAACCGGCAAGCGTAAGTAATCTAGCGACGTTGCGCTCGCCCTCGAAGCTGGGGGTGTACAAGCGCACGCGCACCGCCGATACATTGCCCGCATGAGTGATCCTCTTGACTATGAAAGCAACGATGCGTTGCGCAAGGCACGGGCTGATGAAGCCCGACTTGCACAACTCAAAGATGCCGAAGACACCAAGTGGCTCATGAGTTCCAAGAGGGGTCGGCGCATCGTCAATCGCCTTTTGCAGAGTGCCGGTGTATTCCGCTTGTCGTTTAACACCAATGCGCTGCAAATGTCCTTTAACGAAGGCAACCGCAACACGGGCTTACAGCTCCTGGCGGCAATAACCGAACACTGTCCCGAACGTTACGCGGAAATGTTAGAGGAAGCAAAGAATGCCTGATCCAATCGCAGCGCCAGCAGCACCTGCCGGGAACACACCAAGTACCGAAAGCGCCGCCGCGCCCGCAGCCCCCGCTACTCCAGCACCTTCCGCAGCGCCAGCCGAAGCAACCCCAGCAGCGCC
>JGI24890J29729_1000946_pt1 | contig 15014 bp, 13 predicted proteins | sample FreactcultureFD7_FD_29729 | JGI IMG/M metagenome (IMG submission 29729)
ACAGGTTCGGTAGTTCCTTTAACAACGGCTTTAGCTGCGGTTAATGGTACTTACTATCAAATAACCTATACGATAACAGGAAGAACGGCAGGTTCAATTACAATAGCTTATGGTGGTACAAGTACAAGTGGCATTACGGCAACAGGTGCAACTGGTCCACAGGCATCATCTACTGCAGTTTTAACTATAACTCCTACTACTGATTTTGATGGTACAGTTGTACTTTCAATAAAGTCTATTGGTACATCTTCTGCTTCAAGTACATTTGCCAATAGTAGTGGAACAAGTATTATAGAACTTAGAGCAACAACAGCTAATACAAATACATTTATTGGAATAAATGCAGGTAGAAGAAATACAACAGGAATAGGTAATATATTTATAGGTTCAACGGCAGGACAAAATAATACAACAGCTAATAATAATGTATTAATTGGTCATGCATCAGGACAAAGTAATACAATAGGTAGTCAAAATACTTTTTTAGGTCAAAGTGCTGGAATTAATAATACAAGCGGATTTGGTAATACTTTTTTAGGTCAAAATGCAGGAAGTGGTAATATAACAGGATTTAATAATACTTCTTTAGGATTAAATGCAGGTCGTTATATAGCTGATGGTGTAACTTCTGCAACTATTGTTAATACTAGTATAATGCTTGGTGCACTAACTAAACCTTTAGCTGATAACCAAACCAACCAAATAGTAATAGGTTATAATACAACAGGATTAGGAAGCAATACAACAGTAATAGGAAACAGTTCTACAACGCTTACTGCTTTATATGGTAACTTAGTATTAGGTGGTAACCTAATCACAGGTTCTGCCACAGGATCTGGTTATACTTTAAATATAGCTGCTCCAAGTACAAATGGTGCTCTTCAAGTATCTGGTTCATCATCATTTACTGGTAGTGTTACAATGACAGGGTCACTAGCAGTAAACGGTTCTAATGTAATTTTAAGCAATCAGACATCTTCAATGTCTGTAGCTACAGCATCATACGCAAATAATGCAACTACAGCATCATATGTTTTAAATGCAGTAAGTGCTTCATATGCAACAATTGCTACAACAGCATCTTATTTTAGTGGATCAATATCTAATGCTACTTCAGCATTATATGCATTAACAGCTTCTTACGTGAATGCATTAAGTCAAAGCGTTGTATTATCAGGAAGCTTCACACAAGCCGGTTATAATATTTTAACAACAGTTTCACAAAGTTTAAATTACGTTGACGATGTAGCGGCTGCAGCAGGTGGAGTTCCTTTAGGAGGACTTTATAGAAACGGTAACTTCATATTAATCAGGATTTCATAATTATAATATATGCCAGTATCACTATCAGGATCAATACTTATCACAGGTTCACTAACCACTTCTGGGACCATCACTGCTCAAACATTAGTAGTACAAACTATTACTTCCTCTATCGAGTACAGCTCTGGTTCTAACATCTTCGGTAATAGTTTAGCTAATACTCAAACAATGACCGGAAGTGTGAATATTACCGGGTCTATTAATCTGGTCGGTAACTTACTTTTGGGTGGTAGTCCAATCACAGGTTCTGCCACAGGATCGGGCTACACACTAAACATAGCCGCTTCAAGTACATCAGGTTCTTTACTAGTATCCGGTAGTACGTCTTTAAAAGGATCGGGCTCTGGATTATTTACTGTCGATGGTACTTCGGGCAGATTGTTCTCAGTGGACGACTCTTTGTCAGGATCTTTATTCTCCGTAAACACTGCGGCCGGTCTTCCTGTCATAGAAGCGTTCAGCGACAATACGGTAAGAATCGGAAAATACGGCACCAAGGCGCTGTTCGTGTCCCAGTCCTCTATCGGTATTGGCAAGGAAACGCAGTTAAACGGTGCATTGGACGTAAGCGGTTCTGTGTACGTTACAGGCTCACTAACCACAACCGGCAATATTACTACAACAGGTACAATCACAGCGCAGACCTTGGTGGTACAGACGATTACAGCTTCAGTTGAATACAGCTCAGGTAGTAATGTGTTTGGTAACAGTTTAGCTAATACTCAGACCTTTACTGGATCTATAAACATCACTGGATCCTCTCACACAATCATAGGATCGTCTTCCTTTAACGGAAATATGGTCATCACTGGATCTATCACAGCAACTGCCGGTGGTTTTGATTCTGATTTGACCCTTAAAAACATCGTATCAAGGGACTTATCTTTAAGATACACAGCGACAGAAGTTTCTCCAATAATCTATACCTGGAAGGACGAATCCAAAGGGACAACTCCAAGATTCGGATACGGAGCCCAAGAGATACAATCATTGATTCCTGAAGCAGTGTACAAAAACGGAGATACATTGGCCGTGGACTACACCCAAGTACACACATTGCTAATAGACGAAAATACCAAAAGAATTGAATCACTAGAAAAAGAAATCGCCGAGCTTAAGCAGATTATTCTTAAATTAAATAATTAATGCCATTCGCAAATCTATCAAGTAGTCAATGGGTAAGTTATAACAACTTGCAGAACGCCGTAACAACCGCAGTGTTAATAGGTACCGGTACTCCAATTCCTGCGACTAATCAATGGGTAAACAAGGGTAACGCTCCTACCTATGTCAATCTTTTTTCTGGAGCTCCTGGATTGGCGGCAAAGACTCCTACGCAATGGCTGTCCAAACAGAATATAGTCGCAGCACCAACTCCAGCTCCAACTACACCAGCTCCAACTACTGCACCTACGCCTGCACCTACAACAGCGCCTACAACGGCTCCAACTACACCAGCTCCAACTACTGCTCCTACACCAGCTCCAACTACTGCTCCTACACCAGCTCCAACTACTGCTCCTACGACTGCACCTACTACAGCTCCAACAACGGCTCCAACTACACCAGCTCCAACTACTGCTCCAACTACTGCACCTACACCAGCTCCAACTACTGCTCCAACTACACCAGCTCCAACTACTGCGCCTACAACTGCACCAACACCTGCACCAACTACTGCTCCTACGACTGCACCAACACCTGCACCAACTACTGCACCTACTACAGCTCCAACAACGGCTCCTACACCTAGCCCAACACCGGCTCCAACAGATGCTCCAACACCGGCTCCTACGACAGCTCCTACACCAGCACCTACAGCAGCTACGGCTAACTTACAGGTAAATGCTAAAAAATCTACAGCCGCTGGTACCTACTATATGTGGTGGAGTGTTGATAATGCTAACTGGACACAATTTGGTACTGCTTTAAATAACGTGGCTTGTAGTAACGTAGGTACAACGCCTTCTTACCCAGTAGGTACAACGTTCTATATTATGATGTCCAATAGTAGTGGTCCTACAGTTCAAGGATGGGCTACATTGTATTCTTCAGGAGGTAACTGTCCAGGCACAACAACAAGCTGTACTTCAAATAGAGTAACAACAGTCACTTCAGGTTTATTAACAGGATGGTTTACTGGTAATACAGGAGCTGGAACGTGTTAATAATATTTTTACACATGGAACTTTAAGTCCATAGGAATCACAGATTCGTATATATTTATTAGTAACTAAATACCGTTTTGCATGGAAGAGCAACAATTACCGCAAGAAGACTGTGGATGCGGCCGAAAAAAACCAAAAAACTTTTTACTAAACAAAGCAGGTTTAGACATCTTCACCATCGATAACTTTTTAACCGAAGAAGAGTGCGATCATTTAGCAGCTCATATAGAAGAGCACAGTTATAGATCTCAAGTGGCTGGGCACGGAGATACGGCAAGCACTACGACCGATGCGAGGACAAGTTCTACTTCGACACTACACAATACGGATCCAATCGTAGCCGAGATCAACGCAAGAATGAGTCAAGAACTCAACATACCACAAGAAAACGGCGAAGAATTACAGGGTCAGATATATCAAGTGGGTCAAGAGTTCAAACATCATCACGATTATTTTGAAGGCGATGGATACATCAATCACTGTCTACACAGCGGTCAACGCACTTACACTGTCATGATCTATTTAAACCACGTTGAAGAGGGAGGCGAAACAAACTTTTCTGCGTTAGAAAACTACTCGATCACGCCAAAGAAAGGAATGGCTGTAGTGTGGAAAAATTCCGACGGCAAAGGCACAGAAAACCCGGCTTCAATCCATGCCGGCATGCCAGTTATTCAAGGCAAAAAAATCATCATTACAAAATGGTTCAGAGAGAAAGCATGGAACATCGCCGAGGACAGCAGATTAGCTGCCCAGTATCATCAAGACAATAAAGCTAAGATAGAATTTAGAACAAAAGAAGATCTGCCCAAGCTCACCGAAATAGGTTTTAAAGTAGTTAAAGTACCGATCAACACTTGGAGATTAATTCAAGAGGCTTACACGCTATTACAAAGTGTTAAAACCGCAGAATTATGGGACGGCATGGAGAATTTTATCCACGACAAAGACGGTAAAGCTGCAGACCTAGAGATATTCAATATGGATAATTGCTTCAGAATCAAAGAGATCATACAAGAAGAACTACAACCGATTCACGAAGAGTTCATAGAGCACAAAGCTAGATTGAAGCCAAAGTGGATCTACGGTATTAGATCGTACAAGAACGGAGCAATATTAGAAAATCACACAGACACTATAGAAACTCACCATATTTCGTCTATTATCATAGTCGACAAAAAAGTTGACAAAGATTGGCCGTTGGATATTCAAGATCACGCTGGTAACTGGCACAAAATATACGCAGAGCCAGGAGACATGATTTTATACGAGTCCGCTATTTGTCTACACGGTAGGACAGAGCCATTCGAAGGCGAATACTTCAGAAACTTTTATACACATTACACTTTAGCTGATTATAAATTAGTTCGTTAGTCATGGATTATGTCGTTTACAGTACTAGTAACTCCAACTATCAATCTTGGCAGTGTAAATTACTAGAGCACTCATTTAAAAAAGTCAATCAACCTGGTAAATTAATCAGATTGTGTAGTTACAACTATCATGATCCTCATAGAAAGTTTGACACCTCAGATATATCTGAGATAATTAAATTACCCGACTACAGAACTAGATGGACTAATTATACCAAAGAAGTAGATAAAGACTACGGGATAGTCAACAAGATCGAAAGTCTAAAATACTGGTTAAAAAACTACAAAGATTTAAATGACTCGGACGTAGTTTTGTTCCTTGATCCCGATATGATATTTGCCAAAGCCGTCACTCAGACCGTAGAGCCAGGAACAATACTAGGACAGCGATGGATAGACGAAGGCGCTCATGATGGAAAGCCTTTTAAAACTTATGCAAGTCACATTAAAGACAAAATTACTAGGGACACAGTATTCATGTATCCTTACATCGCTACGGTAGGGGACTTAAGAAAGATCGTAGACAGGTACGCCAGCGTTTGTTACAAAATCAGACTAGAAGATTACCCCGATCTATGGGAAGCGGAGATGTTTTCTTTGATTATTGCGGCTCACGAACAACACATACAAGTAAAGACCATCGATAATCTAGGGTTCTGTACAACTTGGGCAGATAGAGAAAATTATACAAGTAAACAATTTGTCGACAGCATTTCGATATATCATTATCCATGGAGCGTTTTAGACAAATACGGAGAAAGAATATTCAACAAACAGGACTACACAACTAAAACTATGCAAGAGCATTGGGAGAGTATTAACCCAAATGACGCCACTACGTATTTAGAGCAACAATTTTTACACGCAATAGACAGTTACAATACAGAAAAGAAGATAGATTTTTATTGGAGAGAAAACGAAATGATAGACGCTTTGTTCGATTACAAACCAAAAAACAAATACCTAGTATTCAGACCATGGCCTGGTGGATTCAACAATATCAGGATGTCCTTAGAGTTGGCCGCTTGTATAGCATTTTTACAAAATAGAGTATTGGTATTACCGCCAGAATATAGAATGTATCTGTTAAACAATTCAAACTCTTTTTCTACCTTCTTCGATACGCAAGATTTGGGCGTAAAAACTATTTCATTCGAAGAGTTCGAGGATCTATTTAAAGTCCAAGGTTGGACAGAAATAGAGAAGATATCATACACATTCGACGGTGACGTAGTCGATACTTTGCTTACGACAGATATTCCGCCTGATAATATAATCAAAGGCCGTAAGACAAGCGATCTAAATTTACTCAACGAACATCAAGTGGTGTACTTCAAGGACAATTTACTTGGAAGCTTTTATTTGAATATATATTCCAATCAATTACCTCAACTTTGCAAATACGTAGCAAGACATATCCACTACAACACAGCAGTATTCACTGAAGCATATAAAGCGGTAGAATTATTGGGCGATTTTTATTCTATACACATTAGACGTAATGAATTTCAGTACAAAGATCTATATTCTCCTATAGAGGTAATATACGAAAACATAAAGGACGTAGTCCCACCAGGTTCTAAATTGTACATATCTACCGACGAACAGGACAAGGCTTTCTTTGATCTATTAAGACAACACTATCAGCTGTACTTCTACGAAGATATTAAGCATCTAATCTACTCAAATATTAACGAGGATTTAATCGGTCCAATAGAACAAATTATTTGTACTTATTCGAAGACATTCATAGGCAACAAACTATCCACGTTCTCTTCTTACATATACCGTTTGAGAGGATACATGAAGACTATTACAGACAAAAGATTTTTGACCTATCAAGTTAAATGTCAACCGGATCAAGAAGAGCCGTATTGGTGGGTTGCCGTATGGGCAAGAGAATACGCTCAAGCATGGGAGAGCATAAAAGATATCGAGTATTTTAACCCTGATATAAGTATAGGACCAAAGACAGTGTTCGTGTCCATAGCTTCTTATAGGGACTCTCAATTGACCGACACTATAGATAGTTTATTCGCCAATCAAAGCGGTAACAATACTATAATCATCGGAGCCTGTATGCAGGACACTGAAGAGAACTACAAGGCCTTTAAGTACAAAGATCACCCTAGCGTTAGAACTCATTTTATACCGTATCAAGAAGCCAATGGTGTTGGTTACGCGAGGAATTTAATTCAACAACAACTATTCGATGGCGAAGACTACTTCTTACAGATAGACTCTCACACACGAGCGTGCAAAAATTGGGACAGCATTCTAATCGATCAATTAAAATCCTGCGCTTCGGACAAAGCCGTATTATCGACCTATCCCAATGCGTTCGATGTATTGGACGAGGAGGAAAAATATTTTCAGCACAACACGTGTCCGTACCTAAAGATACATTATATAGACGAAAGCGGTAAGATCCACGCCTGCAGCGCCGGAGTAGTCGAGAAAGGAGAACCAATGTTAGGGTTCTGGATCGCCGCAGGATTTTTATTTACAAAAGGACTTTGGTGCGAAGACGTAGTATACAGCAAGGACCTATATTTTGCTGGCGAAGAGGATCACATATCGGTAATGTCTTTTGTTAAGGGTTGGGACGTATACGTACCCGATACTTCTACGATATGGCACGATTACACCGACAACAGAATACAGAGTCCAAAGAAATATCGACCTTTACATTGGGAAGATCATCCAGGAGTTGACGCTAATTTAGAACTGTTAAAAGATTTATATAAAGACGCTTACGGCGCTAAGACTTTAAGAACGGTTGAGCAGTATCTAGAGACCGCTAAAAGAATATCCAAGTACGATGAACACGTGGAGATAGAAGTAGTGTTCGATTACAATAAATTACCAGCTCAAGACCCGAACAAAAAATTGGACGTAATTATATTCGCCATGATGGACGTGCACGGCAAAGAGATATTTAGACCCGACATATACGATCAAGAAATATTCGACAGAACAAGTAATAAAAAAACTTTTAACGTCTATAATAGAATACACGATAACGTTAAAACGTGTCTGTGGTTTTACAAGTACGAAGACGGTAGTTTTGGATCCCGCATAGATTTGCCTATTACAAAACAGGATAAAACGTACTTACTATGATAGAATTAAATAATGTTACTTTGTGCACTGTAAGTAGTGTTCACATAGATCATCACATAAGAGCTTTAAAATATTCTTCTGAGCACTTTAAATTCGCGAAAACGAAGTTTATATCTGACAAAGAGATAAACGAACCGGGTATAGAGTGGATACATTGCGAAGAGATCAAAAGTCAGCGCGATTATAGTTTTTTCATGGTCAATCAGTTTCATCAATATATAGACACAGAATTTGTTTTGATAACGCAAGCAGATGGATTCATAATTAATCCTCATAAATGGACCGATATATTTTTAGAGTACGATTATATAGGAGCACCATGGCCTCACGAACCTCAATTTGGTTTTTCTGGAGATACAAGAGTGGGTAACGGCGGCTTCTCATTAAGATCTAAAAAATTTATAGAAATGCCGACTAAATTAGATTTTCGAAATAGAACTATGGACTTCGATACATGGCACGAAGACGCTTTTTTCTGTATTCATAATCGACATTTACTAGAAAGTCATGGATGTAAATTTGCGCCTTTAGAAGTTGCTAAACACTTCTCTCATGAAATACACGAGTTCGATTTAGAAGGCATAGAGCCTTTAGGATTTCACGGTCGACCAAGAAAAGAATTTTATAATTTTGAAGCAGAACACGAAAGACGCTTAAATTTAAGAAAAAATAAAAATCTAATATGATATTCGTAAGCATTGCGTCATTCAGAGACAAAGAATTAATCAAGACTGTTAATAGCTGTTTGTCTAAAGCCAAGTATCCTGAAAATATAAAAATCGGAATCTGTTGGCAATACGACGAAGAGGAAGATATTACCGCATTAGATAACATTGAACAAGTAGAATCGTATAAAGTACATTGGAAAGACGTCGAAGGAAGCGTTTGCTGGGCAAGAAGTATAATTCAAAAGAAATTATTCAAAGACGAAGAGTATTATTTTCAGATAGATTCTCACACTCTTTTTGCTCAAGATTGGGACGAAATTTTGATCGATATGTACAATAATTTGCAGTGCGAAAAAGCCGTAATATCGATAGGACCTCCTTATTATTACGATATGAGTGCAGAAGGCGCATTAGATCATTTTGAATGGGACCCTACTCAAACAATAGACGGGCTAGATCATGATAGCGTTATACAAAAACAAAAGCTAGATCTTATTGGAGCCAATCATTTTATGTATGGATTTTTACCGGCAGAAGATATATCGAATCCAATCCCAGCAAGACACATAAGCGCGGCTCTATTATTCACAATTGGAAAATGGGTTAGAGAAGTACCTTACGATCCTAATTTATATTTTGCTGGAGAAGAGCCTACAATAACTTTAAGAAGCTACACTAACGGATACGACATATTCAACCCTAATAAATTCGTAATTTGGCATCTAAAATATCGTTTTCCTGATAGAAAACGTCATTGGAATACGTTTGATCCATTGATTATAGATAGAATGTCAAAAGCAAGCGATGTAAGATACGCTCAAATAGTCAACGGTGAAGACTTGGGTATTTATGGAATAGGAAATAAGCGTAGTTTAATGGATTGGGAGACATACGCAGGAACTTCATATAAAAATAATACCGCGCATCCTAACGTATTCAAGGGCATTACACCGAGCCCTAATACTATTACTGATTTAGAAGAATGGGAAAAAATAAAAACTAGTACACATGATATTTAACGATTTTTACGAACAAGGACAAATCACTCATGCATGGGCATGCGATAAAGGATCTAGTCATTCTTACATAGAGCATTACTACGATCTAGAATTCACAAATAAAAGGAGAGAAGCTTTAAACATTCTTGAAATAGGAATATGGGAAGGAGCTTCTATGAAGTTATGGAAAAGCTGGTTCGTTAATGCTAATATAATTGGCATAGACAATAGCAGTGGTATATTCGGCAATAAATCTACAGCTGACGCCACTAAAATACCTGGCGTTGAACTAATATGGGACGATGCTTATAGCGATAGTGTAGTAAATAAATTTGAGGACAATTATTTTGATTACATTATAGACGATGGTCCTCACACTTTAGAATCTCATAAATTGTGCATAGAAAAGTGGTTACCTAAATTAAAACACGGCGGAAAATGCGTAATAGAAGACATCTATTATCTTAGTCAGGACCCAGCTCCGTTGATCGGCAACGAACTAATATCTTTACTCGATATAAATTTATACTCCTATCAGTTTTTTGACTTAAGATTATCAAAAGATAGAGGAGACGATATTATCCTTGAAATAACTAAGAAATGAGAATACTAGTCTGGGGAATAGAAAAAGATTTAGATATGGCTAAAACTAAGGCCAATTATTTGTTGAATACTGCGAATCATTTTAACGTAGATTTAGAATTTTTGGGCATAGGTAAAACATTTTCTGGATTTAGACAAAGACTTTATATACTTCAAGAACACCTTAAAACACTGGGCGAAAACGAAATAGTAATAGTTATGGACGGCTACGATACGCTATTTAATAACAATCCTCAAATAGCGCTACAAAGCTTTCTAGATAAGAACACAAGAATATTGATTTCTGCAGAAAAAATGTTCACCTATCAATACTCTCAATTTTTTGGCAATTACGAAAAGATTGAATCGCCTTACAAGTACGTAAACGCTGGTACGTATATGGGATACGCTGGTGATATTGCCAAAATGATCGAAGAACTTTTTGAAATACCTTATGATGCCATAGATCAAGGGCTAATAGGAATTTGGGCCTACGATAAATTGGAAGATCCGTATAAAGTACAACTGGACATCAACTGCGATATATTCTGGGTGACAAGTGGAGATTGGTACGAAATAGAAAAAATAGCTCAAGAAAAAACAGAGATAATTAATCCCAATACCAATACGAAACCTTTTGTTGTTCACAACACTGGTAACTCAGATTTTATTATAGGCGAAATATATAAAACTGTCTACAAAAATATAATCGGCAATACTTTATAGACTTTTTCGTATATTTATATACATAAGTAAACAAAATATATTTTTATGATTATTATTATCGTTATTGCCCTTGTAACTTTGTTAGCGTATACAGTCTATTCAAAGTACAAATCAAAAATCACCGGATTTGAAAATCAAATCAAATCTACAGTAGAGTCTAAAATAGAGCAAGTTTCTAACATTTTAGAGGAAGCAACAAAGGAAGTAGACCAAGTTATTACAAAGGCTGAAACTATTGCTAGCGAAGATGCAAAGAAAGTTTTAGATCAGGCTAAGAAAACTACTAAAAAAGTAAAAGAAGAAGTCGCTGCGGTAAAAACCAAAGTAACAAAGAAAAAGAAAAAATAAAAACAGTATATGGCAAAAATCACATTAAAGCTTTACGAGTTCTATAACTTAGAAGCGGAATTAAATGGAGTTACAAATCAACAAACCGGAGAAAAAACATCAAAGGGACTATTGGCAGAAAAGTTAAAGTTGACCACAAAGTATTGGTTAACTGAGTTGGCCAAGAAAGCGTTAGCAGAAAAAGAATCTTGCGAGACCATCAAACAAGACCTAATCAAAAAGCACGGAGAGCCTGACGAACAAGGAAACATTTCGATTCCTATGTACATCAACGTGGTTAAAGACGAGAACGACAAGATCGTTTCTGGAGAAAACAATCCAAAGTTCATCGAATTCCAAAACGATTTCAATGCTCTTTTAAGCGAAGACAAGGAGATTGAATACAAAGAATTCAAATTGGAAGACTTCGAAGACGTTGAGACCGACGATGCTTACACGACTTTCTTCAAGTTAGTAACCGTAGAAGGATAATACAATCAAATTTAGAGAATGGCTCGCAAATGCGGGCCATTTTTCTTACATATTTATAACAAGAAAGTTATGCCAGAAATAAAAAAAATCACAGAGGACGAATTAGCTAAATTGAATCTCTTAAAACAGGACGCATTAGAAGTAGCTTCTACGTTAGGAGAACTAAACTACCAAAAGACAATATTAGAACTTCAGATCGAAGAATTAACCGGTAAAATTAAAGACATTCGTTCTAGAGAATTTGAATTTTTCCAAGAATTAAGAGCGAACTATGGAACAGTTTCCATAAATATTAACACAGGAGAATTTCAATAAAGTGTTTTGATAAATAGGTCTATATTTATTAGTAGCTAAAAAATAACATTAAATGGCCGAAACACTCATTAGTCCAGGCGTTTTCTTAAACGAGAACGATCAAACACAGATAACAGCGGGACCAATATCTGCAGGAGCAGCTATCATAGGTCCAACAGTATTAGGACCGGTAAACAATCCAACTCTAGTAACTTCTTATTCTCAATACAAGCAAATATTCGGTACTACCTTCGTTTCTGGAGGTGTTACTTTAGAGTATTTAACAAGCGTTGCTGCGTTGAATTATTTCAACCAAGGCGGTGCTTCTTTATTAGTAACAAGAGTAGCTTCAGGTTCTTACACAGTAGCAACAGCGAGTATCGCTTCTACAGGTGGACCAGCGGCGTTCCAATTAAATACTCTTTCAGTTGGTACAATCATGAACAACGCGATATCTGGATCTACAGTATCTCAAGGTTCTTTGATTTCAGGATCAGCCGCTAACGTTAGATGGGAGATCGTTGGGTACAACACCGGATCTGGTCAATTTACATTGAACATTAGACGCGGTGATGACTACGAAAATAACAAAAACGTGTTAGAAAGTTGGTCGGGTTTATCTTTGGATCCAAACCAAACTAACTTCATCTCTTACGTAATCGGTGATCAATATCAAACATTGACTCAGGACGCAAGTACAGGAGCTTATTACTTACAAAACACTGGTAGCTACGCTAACAAGTCTAAGTACGTATACGTTGCTTCTGTTAATACTACTCCTAACTACTTCGACCAAACCGGTAGACCTCAAAACCAATATACGGCTTCTTTGCCTCAATCCGGTTCAGGATCTTACAATGGTGGATTCGGCGGTGCAGTAGGCGCTTTCTGGGGATCTTATGGATTAGCTCCATTGAACATGTTCGAGAATATTCCAAATATTACTTCTACTTATACGCAAAATGCGACTAACGTTCAAGGCGTATACGGACCTGACTACGATACTGCTATCAGTTTATTGGCTAACCAAGATCAGTACGATTTTAATATCATATACGCTCCAGGTTTAACCAACCAAAACGCTCCAACGGAGATCAATAGCTTATTGAACTTGTCTAGTAATAGAGGCGATAGTATTTCGGTAGTAGACTTGGTTGGTTACAATCAACAATTGGCTACAGTAACTGCGGCTGCGCAAAGCTTCGATAACTCTTACGGAGCTACTTATTGGCCTTGGATTCAAATCAAATCTGCAGAGACAGGAAGAATGAACTTCATACCAGCTTCAGTTTTAGTACCGGCTGTGTACGAATACAACGATAAAATCGCAGCAGAATGGTGGGCGCCTGCAGGTTTAAATAGAGGTGGTTTGGCTACGGCTTTACAACCTGAAAGAAGATTGTCTCTTACCGATAGAAACAACTTGTACGCGGCGAAAGTTAACCCAATCGCTACCTTTACAGGAGTTGGTACGGTTATCTACGGTCAAAAGACACTGCAAGCAAAAGCAACTGCATTAGATAGAGTGAATGTAAGAAGATTGTTGATTTCATTGAAAAGATACATCAGACAAATTGGTCAAACTTTGGTATTCGAACCTAATACTCAAGTTACTTGGAACAAATTTGTAAACCAAGTTAACCCGTACTTAGAGTCAGTACAACAAAAGCAAGGATTGTACGCTTTCCAAGTAATCATGGACAGCACTAATAACACTCCTGATCAAATAGATAGAAACATATTAGTGGGTAGCATTTATTTACAACCTACAAGAGTAGCTGAATTTATCCAATTAGACTTCAACATTTTACCAACTGGCGCAACATTTGCTCAATAATAAAATATAACAAACAACTATAATGAAAAATAGTACATTAATTAGAATCAAAGTTCCTAAAGCTTTATACGAATCTGCTCTTAGAAAAGCATTATTAGAAGTTGCCAATAAAGAACCTAAAGCAGGTCACAAAGGTACTAAATACGCTAAAGAGGACGACTACAGCAAAAAAGCTAAAGTTACAAAACCAACGGCTAAGCACGCGGATAAAGAACCTAAGAAAGGCGGCGGAGCCCATAAAGGAAAAGCATTTGTTAAGGACGACGCTTACACTGAAAAATTAAAGTCTAAGAAAAGCGAGATGAAATTGACTTCTAATAGTCCTTTAGCAGAGGCTATGAAGAAAAAAATGAAAGAAGCTACTCAAGTAGAAAAATTCCGTACTTTGACTCCAAATAGAGAGATTTCAAAAGATACGCAAAGAATGCAAGAAAAAAAGCGCAAAATCAAAGAAACAAAAAAGCACGACGATACGGCAGAAGATACAAAGCTAATTAAAAAATTAGTGGCTCCATCTGCATTAAGAGCAGCCGGAAGCAAACACCCTGACGAAAAGGCTGACGTTACTTTAATGCGCAAAAAGCTTAAACCATCCGCTTTTAAAGGTAAGAAATAATTAGATCACAGATATTTATACAAAATAAGAACAAATGCCAATTTTAGACCCATCAGAGATAATGTTTACGAGCTTCGAACCAATGGTTCAGAATCGCTTTGTATTCTATATAGACGGTATTCCTTCATACTTGATCAAGAAAGCAGACGCTCCAGGTGTTACTTTAGGCGAGATCAAAATAGAGCACATCAACGTTTACCGTAAGTTAAAAGGTAGAGCAGAGTGGAAGGACATCGCCCTAGAATTATACAGTCCAATTTCTCCATCGGGTCAACAAGCCGTAATGGAATGGGTGAGATTACACCACGAGTCTGTAACAGGCCGCGATGGTTACTCTGACTTCTATAAGAAAGATTGTAGCTTGGCTATCTTGGGTCCAGTTGGAGACGTAGTTTCCGAGTGGGTTATCAAAGGAGCTTTCATCAAAGAGACCGGTTTCGGTTCTTACGATTGGGCTACTGCAGATCCTACCATGTTAAGCATATCA
>JGI24890J29729_1000947_pt1 | contig 14975 bp, 7 predicted proteins | sample FreactcultureFD7_FD_29729 | JGI IMG/M metagenome (IMG submission 29729)
GATCCTAATGCTATGCAAGCATATATGTCTCCGTATGAGAACAATGTTATCCAACAGCAATTACAAGAAAATGCCCGTCAATATGGCATTAAAGGTGCTGGAGAACAAGCAGCTGCTACTTCTGCTGGAGCATTTGGTGGCACTCGTGAAGCGTTAATGAATGCTGAAAATACTCGTAACCAGAATACTGCGGGTAATCAGATCGTAGCCCAAGGTTTACAAAACGCATTTCAAAATGCTCAACAAGCTCAACAGTTTGGTGCAAACCTTAATTTACAAGGTACACAAGCTGGTTTGGCTGGTGCTAATCAATTAGGTAACTTAGGTAATCAACAGTTAGCTGCCCAGCAAAGTATCCTTGGAACTCAAAACCAATTGGGCGCACAACAGCAAACCAATCAACAGAACGTCATTAACCAAGCTGTTCAGAACTATGCTACTGCCCAGCAGTATCCAATGCTGCAGTTAGGTATGCTCAACTCTATGTTGCGTGGTCTACCAATGCAACAGTCTTCTACCCAGATGTATCAAGCTGCTCCTAGTGCTGCATCACAATTAGCTGGACTTGGAACTGCTGGACTTGGAGCTGCTGCTATGTATGGTGCAGCAACTAAAGCTAAAGGTGGTGAAATCAAAGGATACGCTCCAGGCGGTGCTATTCCTATGAGCATGATGAGTAATGACCAGCTAAAACAAATGCAAAATAGCCAAGCTGCTACTCCAATTGCAAAGCTTTTAGCTCCTGGTGTAGTACAAGAAAATGAACGTATTCAAGCTAATCCAGAAGCTGTAAAAATGTTATCTCAAGCAATTCCACAACAGGCTCAACAAATGCCTGGAGCTGGTATGCCACCTCCACAACAAGTTGCTCAAATGCCACAAACTCGTACAGGGTTAGGTGCAATTGGTACTGGCGATGTTATTCCTGAGCATTTTGCTAAAGGCGGAATCATGTCTTTTGCTGATGAAGGAGAAGTTCCGCCTCCTACTACCAAAGGTAGCAAAGGCGAGTTATCTTATTTACCAGAAATTAATAGACGTTTAGCTGCTTTAGATGGCGGTAAAGATCCTTTTGCTGGTACTAAAGAAGAAATTTCTGGCATTCGTGAAGAAATGAAAGACCGTGCCAAGATGAATAATGCTCAAGCATTAACTCGTTTTGGATTAGGTATGCTTGGTGGGCCTTCACAATATTGGCAAGAAAACGTAGGTAAAGCTGGTCTTGGAGCTCTAGACTTTATGTCTAAAGCAGGAGTTGAAAATGCAGCTGATCGTAAGTTATTGGCTTCTACTGTTCGTGAATCTGAAGCTGCTAAGTATGCCCGTGATACACAAAACCTTAATTCATTAATTTCTGCTCAATCTGCAATTGAAGCTAAAAAACTAGGTATTGGGCAGATTGCTGCTACTCGTGAAGGTAACAAGTTACTTAAAGAAGCTACTTTATTAAGCAACGCTTCTAATGCTTATTCCCAAAGAGTTAATGATGCATTTAAATCAATGGCTGCTGAAGAAAAGAATAAGTTTATTTTTGAACACAATCCAAGTCTTTTGTGGGATAAAGCAAGAAATGAAGTTTATGAAACATTGCCTAAATCACAACGTGAGCTATTGCAATTAGCACCTCCTTCTGCAGCCCCAGCTCCTAATGCAAATCCTTCTGCAACTCCCGCTGCTGGTGGCGCTAATTCTGGTCAAGTATTAGTAACAATTCCTGCTATGAATGGTCAGCCAGCACAAACTTTTTATGCTCCAAACCAAGCAGCAGCAGATGCAGTTAATGCTAAAATTAAAGCAATGCAAGCAACACAGCAGAATCCAACTGCAGCAGCACCGATACAGTAATTAATTAGGACACAATTTGATGGATGATATTCAAAAGCTTATTGAAGAGCATGGGTTAACACCTGTACCAAAAACAAATCCACAAATTGATTCCCTAGTTAATCAGTTTGGTTTAGTCCCAGCCCAGACCGAAGGCGGTTACGGAGTTGGGACTTTTGCTAAGGACGTTACCAAAAACGTAGCAGCGGGTGCTATTCCAGGTGTTTTAGGTGCTCCAGAAGCTATTCAAGCTGCTGCTAATCAGCAAGTCCGTACTTCTCAAGCTATCCCTACCGATATTGTTAATTTGCTGGCTAATCCCCAGGCATTGACTAATAAGTTTGTTGAATCACTAGGATTTAAACCTATCTTTAGAGAAGAAGATAAGACTTTAATTCCTGAGGAGATGACCAAAAAACAGAACATGGCTATGGATGAAGTACTGTCCAAAGGCAAGATTCCACAGCTTAAATCTTTATCAGAACTTGGTAATAAGCTAGGTCAAAACATATCCCAGACAGTATCCCCAGAAATGCAGTTAGCAATGGCTAACTTTGTACCAACTGGCTCATTAGATGATATTGCCCACGGCAGATTAGACAAAATCAGTTTAGGTGCTAAACCTTCAATGTTAGGTTTGGCTGGTCAGTTTTCTAATGTATTTGGTTCTGTAATGCCAGGCATGATTGGTACATTAGTTACCAAAGATCCTAGATACATGGAGGCTTTTGGCTTTGGTCAAGCTGGCTCTGAAGCCATTGGTAATGCTCGTCAATACATTCAATCATTAGATGACAATCAGTTATCTAATAACAGTCCTTACTTCCAAGAGTTATTGAGAGCTGGCTACGATTCCAAAACAGCCAGAATGATGACCGAAGAAAAAGCTGCTGATACTGCAGCTGCTGCTGAAGGTGTAATAGGTATGCTTGGCGGTAACTTTACGGCTAATCTGATTACTGGTAAGTTTGATAAAGCGTTGATTTCTTCAGTAAGAAATCGCGCACTTAACATCGCAGCCAAGACAGCCAAAGGTGCAGTTACAGGAGCTACCGAAGAAGGTCTGCAGGAAATGTCTGAAGGCATCGCCAGCGATCTGGGTATCAATAAGACAGTAGCTAAAGAGATTGGTGCAGATGCATTTTCTAACTTAATCCTTGGTGCTATAGGTGGTGGTGGCCCTGGTGCAGTTAGCGGAGCTAGAGCTAAATCTGAAGAGCAAAAAGTACAAGAAGAAGAAAAGAAAACAATCTTACAAGAAGGTAAAAATGTTACGGTTGAGGGTGCTCCTCCTGTTCCTCCTGCCCCTAAAAAACCAGCAACGATTACTGAAGAAGAATTAGCTACTGAAGAAGAGGCTAAACCACCTAAAGAAGAAGCTGCTATTCCATCTGCCAAGCCAGGATTTGACCAATGGCGTACAGAAAAAGGCATTACCTTTGGTTCTAAAGAAGAATATGAAGCTGCTCTTCCTGGTCTAAAGAAACAGTATGAAGCCGAGACATCTGGCGCACCAGCAGCTGAGGAGCCTATAAGCGAAAAAGAAGCAAAAATGCTGAAAGGAATGGAAGTTCAAAAACGAATTACTGCAGCCAATGAAGCCAAACTATTGACTGAAGCAGAGTTTGATAAGGTATTTAACTTATACGACAACGATAAGTTAGATGCTGCTAATAAGCAATTAGACAAAATCTTAGCAAGTAAACAAGCCCCTACAGAAGTAACGCCTACAGCTGAAGAAACGCTTGCTAAGTTAAAAGCAGATCAAGCTGCTGCTAAGGAAGCCAAGGCCAAACGTGAGCCTATTACATTAGAAACTGTATCTGCTGAATTACCAGAAGGTAAGCTATCTTCTGAATACAAATTAGATTCTGATGGTGTATTTACCCGTACAGATGATGTTGCTGGTGAGAAACAAGATCTAACCTTTGTAACAAAGGATGGAGCACCAGAATGGGTTCCTAACAGCGAAGTTGCAAAAGATAAGCTAGAGCCAGTAAAAGTAGATGAAACTCGTGCCAAATCAATGATTGGTGCAGAGAAATCATTTATTGAAACTGAAGCAGCAAAGTACAAAAAACCTGTTGAAGAAAAAACAGTCCCGCTTGGAAAAAAGATATCCAAAGGAATTGGAAAGTATTTAAAAAACATAGCTGATGCCAAAACACCAGAAGAGCGTTCTGATGCAGTTAATGAACTTAGATCTGTTGGGTACACAGAAGAATCTGCCAAAGAACAGTATCCTGGCATTTATGAATCTGTTTTTAATAAAAAACCCGTAGAGAAGACTCAAGCTGAAATTAACCGAGAGCGCCAAGCTGAGAAGAAAACTGCAGCTGAGAAATCCAAACAACCAGTAGATAAATCTGCCGTTAAAGATTTAATTGAAGGCAAGATTAAGAAGGTGCTTGGCTGGACAATCTACAAACGCAAAGAAGACCCAGACTTTTGGTATGTACAAAGCCCTGAGAACCATGCGGAAAACAAAATTGGCCCTGGAGATGATGTATCTACTAACTTAGATACTGCACGGGCAAGAATTGAACAGCACATTAATGATGCTGAATACGAAGCTAGAAAAGCTGCAGAGAAACCAGCAGAGAAGAAAACAGAGCCTACAGCGCCTAAAAAAGGTACATCATTGTATGCTGCTATGTTATTGGCAGATGCAAAAAAGAATGGCGATATTGATCCATCATACTTTCAAGGTTTGATGTACAAAGAAATGTCCAGCAATGTTAAGGATTACACCGCTGCTATTGAAAAAGCCATTGCAGATACCAAAGCTAAAAAAGAAGAAAAAGTAGCTAAGGTAGAAGAGCCTATTAAAGTTGAAAAGATTGAACCAATTAAAGAAGTAGAAGGCAAAGTATCTAAGGAATATCAGACCGCCCTAAACAAGTCCAGGAAGGCAAATAAAGCATTTGCTTCTGCCCAAGATGGATACCGCAAGCGTTTAATCAATGACGAAGAGTTCCTGGCTGCCCGTAAGCGTTACGATGATGCTATGGCTGAGTACGATATTGCCTTTGCTAAGGAGCAAGAGAAGCCAGAACCTAAAGAGGTTAAGGTAACTCCTAAGAAGACTGCGCCTGTATCTAGCGAAGAAGAACAGTTGATTCAAGATGCTGTGATGTTTGCCAAAGCTGCTAACAGAACTAATCTGGATGAGGCTAAGATCAGAGAAACTGTTGAAAACGCTAGAATTAAAGAGCCTGAGTCTGTAATTACCAAGCTCAAAGGTAGTGTAGAGAACCTTAAGAATCAAGCTAAAGACAATTTAATCCGTCTGGCTTCTGACGATTACCGTGAACAAGTTGGTGTATTTATAGGAAAAGATTCAGAGCTGGTTAACGCTATTAAAGGTGGGGCTTTAAACATTGAAGGCAAAGAATATGCTCCTGCTTTCTACAAAGCCTATAACATTAACCCAGATAAGATCAAGAAACCTACAGTTGGTAATGTTGTAGATGCTCAAGTAGTTAAATTTGAATCTGGCATATTTGTACCAGGCGATATTTCAAAAGCTGATTATGTAGAAGCTGCTACTAGATTCTTAGAAAGCCCATTAACAGCTAAGATACCTACTAAAACTCAAGGAAAAATTGATTCAGAAGACATTAAAGATGTAACTCCGTTACCAATTGAGAAAAAGATTGCCGTTAAGAATAAGACTTATGAAGACCATAAGGCTGCTCTGTCTGACTTTACTGCCCCACAAGATATTCGTTATTACCTAAAAGGTATATACATGGATCAGGCCAAAGGGCGCATGATGGCTACTGATGGTCATCGTGGAGCAATTATTAATGATGCTAACTTTGATGGCGTTCCAAAGCTTGAAAAAGGCAAAGATATTGTTGCGCCAGATAACAGCGTTATCGAAGGCCAGTTCCCTGACATGGATCGGGTAATACCTAAGAAACATTTAGTTAAAGCCGAAGTTATTAACACCAAGGAAATTGGTGACTATGCCCGTGGTATTCAGAAAGCATGGCGTTATATCTCTGGTAGCTATAACCCTGTTATGATCAAAATTGGCGGTAACGAACATGGATTTAATGCTGACTATGTAGTTGACATGGCTAATTTGTTTAGCAAAATGGGTTATGACACCTTTAAAGCCAGCGTAGATTCCAATGGCAAGATGTATGCCACATCCCCAGATGACAGAGTTCAACAAGTTGTTATGGGAATGCGAAAACCATCATCTCCATTTAGCGTTTATGCACCAGGTAAAAAAGCTGAGAAAAAAATAGCTAAAGTAGAAGTTAAAGAAGAGCCTAAATCAGTCTCTAAAGTTCAAGAAAAGATTGAAGGTACTGACCAGGATAAGAAAGCTGTAGCCAATATTAGAAAAGATTTGGTACGTTTTGCTTCTGGTATGTCTGGCCTATCAGATCTGATTAGCGGTTCTTATTGGAGATCTGGTCATCAAAACTATGGAGTTGGCTTTGATGTAGGCCTATTGTCTAAAAATGCTATAGATCAGATGGCTCATTACGTTGTCAATATGGATACTCAAGTATTCATAGACTCTGGTGCATTTAGTCATTTTAGAAAACAGCTAAAAGGGAAAGAAGTAGCTGATTTAGATTTTGACAAAATCCTTGCAAAATATGGTGACATTCTGTATGCCATTGGGCAAGAATCAGAAAATCAAGGTGAGAAGGTTGATTACCCAAGACCAATGTTAGTTATGCCCGACATTGTTGGAGATCAAAAAGCATCTTTAGAATTAATCGATCATCATAAAGATTGGATTGCATCACACATTTGGTCTAACTTAGCCCAGCCAATCATACCTTTACAGAAGGGTGAGCTTACTTTATCTGAGGCTTATGACAATGTTATAGAGACATTGAAATCCAATAAACGTGATCTTGATTTCAATGAAAAGAAAATAATATTTGGTATTCCTTCTAATGCTGAAGCAGTTAGTCGTTATGACCTTATTGAGTTCTTGCAAACTAGCAAGCCAGCTCGCATCCATTTCCTTGGTGCAGCTGCGGATTCTAAGTTAAATCCATTGCTACAAATTGTTGCCCATGTTTCTCCAGAAACTAAGGTAACTGCCGATGCCAGCAAGGTGCGTTCTGCCATCCTCAATGGCGTGGCAAAAGGCAAGACTCGTGATGAAGCTATTAAAGATGCTTTATATGAAGCTGAAGATCCTATGGTTCTAATGGATAGATTTGGTTCAAATGCTGACATCATTGACATTATTGCTACTGAAATTAACCCAGAGCAAATTAAACTTTTAACTAATCAAACCAGCAAACTAAGCACAGACGAAAAATCTGCTCTTGAAGAGCATTATGGTGTTAAAGAAGGTACAGATGAGTTCTTCAAACGTATTCGTGAAGACATCATTACCTACACAAACAAAGGTGCTGATGCTGTAGCCAAGGCTATTCGTGACATTATTGCCAAGCTCCAGGCTGGTTTACTTGCTGTGGCTATGGTATTTAACCCAGCCTATATGAGCCAGCAGTCTGCCGTTGTTTACCCTACTAAGACTGTTACTGAAGAAGTTAGGGCTACGGTTCCAGACTCCGCCAAGGAAATGTCTGATAGCGGTAAGAAAGCCTATGCAGCGTTGCAGCCAGCTTTACAATCCTCAGACAAGTTCTTTACAATTGTTGATAAACCAACGTCCAAGGTATTCGTATTCCAACCAGACGGCAGTCTATTAGTTAAAGACAATGTAGTCCTGGGCATGGCTATGGGTGACACCTATGTTGGTGGCACAGACTTTAAAGCTAATCGCATTACCCCAGCTGGATTAATGAAAGTCAAAGCTGAAAAGGGTAGTGGAACCTATGATGGCAAAACTATCTATACAGTAGGAAACGTCAAAGAAGGCTGGAATACTGCCTTTATGCATACTGTTTACCTTAAGGAATCAGATGCAGCTGCCCGTAAAGCAGCCCTTGCTACTGGTGAAGGAGCTCGTTTATCCCACGGATGTGTTAATGCCAGTCCAGAAGTCATGGCTAAGATTAGCGAAGACAACCGTATGGATGGATCCCATGTGTTTGTGGTTCCAGACAATCAAGCTAAAACAGATGACTACATTGCTAACAATGTATCCAATGAAGACTTAACCCGTGAGACTGTAAAGCCTATTACAAAGACTACTCAAGTCCCAGAAAAGCCAACTAAACCAGAGTTAGTAGCACGGGAAGAAAAGGCTGTAGAACAAAAAACTCAAGCCCAGATCAATCAAGAACGCCAGCAAGCTAAATTAGCAGCTGCTAAAGTTGCAGATGAAGGCACATTCTTCAATAACTTTGATGCTGACTTTAATAAAGGTGACTTTGAAGAAGGATTAATGGGTGTACGGGACGAGCAAATTAAATGGCAATCTTATTTAAGCCGTCAACTTACCGCAACCATGAAAGATATTGCTAACTATGGAAGCGATCTTGGAATACAAGCAAAATTAAATTATCTTCGTGAAGCTAAACAAGAAGTTAAAACTGCGCTTAATAACAGCAAAGAAGAACGCAGGGGCGTTGACTGGTTTGTAGCAAGAGCAGCAGAAGCTAAAGCAAAAAAACAACTATCACCAGAAGCAAAAGCAGTTGTAGATACATTGGCAGCTAAATATCCATCCATTCTTTCTGGATTAAAACTTTCCGTTGTACAAAGCAAAAAAGCTGGTGTAGCTGGTAACTTCCGTCCTTTTGAAAGATTGGTAACTATTTACCATTCTTCTTATTCTCCAATATTTAATCCTAAATCTGCGGAACGCCAAGCCGTTACGATGCGCCATGAAATTTCTCATAGCCTTGAACAATTAATGACTCCACAGGCTCAAGTTGCTTTAGTAGAGGCTTGGGCAAGTTCATTAGATAAAGCAATTAAAAAATATCCAGGCGAAGCAGAACAAGCATTTTTCCAAAAAGTATTGGATTTTGTAGAGCATCCTACTGAAGCTAATATGAAACGGGCAACTAATGCCATGCCTGATATGAGCTTTTACCAATATGTAAACCCATCAGAGTTTTGGGCTGTCAATGCTGAAAAACTAATGAAATCTCAATTAGGTACGCCTTGGGCTCGTTTTGTTAAGGCAGTTCAAAAACTCTGGGAAGCTATCAAATCTGTATTTGGCTTTGATAACCGCTATGCTATTCATCGTGAGTTTGATCGCATTATGAAAGGCGATCAGCAACAGATGACTCAAACCATGTTGGCTGATTACCTTAAGCAAAATGGGGAAGAGATTACTTTTCTTAATAACGTAGAAGACATTGATGATTTTATGGATACATATGATCGTCCAGATGCACCACTACATTACTCTCCATCTGTCATGGACAGGGTTTTGGGTGGCAAAAAAGCCGTCAAAGAACTATCTAGGAAAATGAAAGAAAACCCAATGCTGCCTGTTAATAACATGGTTAGCAATGTTGGGCGTGGTGTTTTGTATACCCGTGTTAAGAATGTCTGGTTTGGTGCTGGCTTAGATGAAGCAGATAGACGTAAGTATGAAGGACAACTGCGTGACTCAGAAGGCCATGTAGTGGCATCGATTGCCGTAACCAATGCTTTACACGCTGGTCACGTTGGAACTCAGGTCATGATCCAAGGTAAGTTGGAGTTTGATCCAATTACCCAAATGTTCCGTGCAGTTAAAGATAAATTCTCTTTAGCCAATGTTGTTCGAATTAAAAACAAGTTGGAAAAAAGAATTGGTGCTCAAAGAGCTGCTAACTTAATCCAGGCTTACTTTGAAGCCAAGCGGTCACGCAGCATTGTCAATGAATATCTTGGAAGAACTGCTGAATTAACAAAGTTCCTTGAAGAGCAAATGGATCCTAGCACTTCAGATGAACGTCAATTAAAACTTAATAAGTTAATTGCTGATGCTGAGGAAGATGTCAAAAACATCCAAAGAGCACTTGATAAAGTCAATATGGATGATGACCAGATTGATGAAGCAATTGCTTTTGAAGATGAGTATCCAGAGCTTCGTGAAATGATGGATAACTGGACTTCAGTCAATCAAAATATGATTGATAACATGGAGTTCTCAGGAATTATTAGCAAAAAACGTGCTGAAACTTTACGCAATATTAAGGATTATGTTCCTTGGTATCGTATCCAAGACGATGCTACTGACGTTCATTCTGCTCAAGGTATTCGCACTCTTACCAATGTAGGACGTGAAAAAACTTTTAAAGAAGGCACAACTGAGCTTGAGATTGATGACATCGTGGATAACATGATTCATAACATCATGATGCTGACCCGTAACTCTATGCGTAACTATGCTGCCAACCGTGTAGCAATGGAATACGCAGAAAGAAACGATAAAGGCAAGTTACAAGTCTATCCAACAGAAGATCGGGAAAAAGGTATTTTCAACATTTTGGCTGGTGGTAGAAGGATTAACATTAAGATTGCTGACCCATTAATTGCTGAATCCGTTCTGGGATTAGAAAATATTGAAATCCCAATGGGTAACATTCTACGATTCTTTGCCAATGGATTACGCTGGTCTGTCACCATTAACCCAATATTTCAAGCTAAACAGCTCTTTATGGATGCTCCTACAGCTGCGCTTGTAACTGGGGTTAAACATCCATTTAGGCTATGGGCTGGTGCTTTTGGTGGCTTTATCCGTGGTCTTAAACCTCATGATCCTATTGTTGATTTACTTAAGTCTTATGGTATCGGTGGCTATAGATCAGCTGCTCGCTCTCCAGAGCATGAATTAAAGCAAGAAATTGGCATTCTAAATAAGAATTATTTTGATAAAGCCGTTTCAATCCTAGACCATATCAGCGATGCTTCAGACTATGCCCAACGTGTAGCCGTATACAAACGGGTATTGGCTGAGACTGGCGATCAAATGCAAGCGATTGTCCAAGCCAATAATGTGATCGACTTTCAGAAAAAAGGCAGCGGTAAGGCAGCTCAAGTCCTCACCAGGACAGTATCGTTCATGAATGCTTATGCACAGCAGATTGATGTATTGGCTCAAGCGTTATCTGGAAAAGGTCTTAAAGGGCTTAAACGTCAACAAGCATTTGCAAGATTGGTTTACACAGGTGGTTTACTAGCTAGTGTCAGCCTTTTATATTGCATGGCAGTAGGTGATGATGACGAATACCAGAAAATGGATGACCAGACTAAAATGCGTAACTTCATCATTCCTAAGTCATTAACTAAAACCATTGGCATGGATCACGCTGTTATGTTGCCGATGAGTACTTCGGCTGCTTTCTTCTTTAAAGCGGTTCCTGAGATGCTTTATAACAAAATTGTTAATGAGGGTACTAAGAATCAGGTAGATAACACCAGGCTTCGTAATGCTTTGGCTAAAGCTGCAGCAGATTCATTGCTTGGCCCTACCCCATTCCCAACTGGTCTTAAACCATTTGCTGAAATTGGCTTGAATTACAACTTCTTTACTGGCGGAACCATTACTCCAAAAGGTATGGAAAAGTTAGATCCTAGCCGTCAATACACCAATACAACATCTGAGCTAGGCAAAATCTTTAGCAAGCTGTCTGGCGGAGTATTGAATCCAATCCAAGCTGACCATCTTATGCGTAGCTTAGGTGGTACTGTAGCAGCCACAGCGATGTGGGGATCTAACCTATTTTCTGGCAATCGTCCTGATGCTGAAGCCAAAGCTAATCCGTTGTACGGTAGCTTTATTGCAGCTGATGTGCCTCGTGGTCGTGAAGATCTATTCTATGATCTCCAAGAACGTGCAGATCGTGCGAATGAGACATTCAAAGACCTTAGCAAAAAACAGCATCCTACAGAAGCTAAACAATGGTTTGAAGAAAATAAACAACTTATCATTGCCAGCGGATTTACTACTGGTGCAGCTACATCACTTAAGTCAATTAACGCTGAGATCCGTAGGCTGTCTGATTTACCAGCAGAAAAGATGAGTGCGGAAGAGAAGCGCCAGAAGATTACCTTCTACAAGAATAAAAAGAATGACATTCTTGAGCAGACTATTGCGTTCCGATTGAAGGCTGGATTGTAAAAAAAGGGGCGGTATTGAGGATACTCGTTTAAGCGCAACGACCTTCAGCTGTGCGCCCCACTTATAAGGACGTGAAGGAGGTGAACTAAGCCTCCGTCTTTATTTTATCTCTATCTTTACCATTCCTTTTACCTCTTCGGAAAAGATAAATGTTGGTAAAAAGCACTTATCGTTTACCCTTAGAGCATCTGCTAATCCGTCCAATCCAGACTTAATGGCTGCAACCATGTTATCCGCATCCCTATGGCGTTTATCTGGGGGATAGAAGGTTATCTCCAACTTTATTTTTGGATTGCTTGGAGCTTCTAATTTAGCCTCCAATGCCAATGCCCAGCAAGTATGGCGGTAAGTCTTCTTGTATTTGGCTTTCTTTGCCCAATGCAAAGCTGCGTTAGGGGATAGCTCCTTAGGAGGCCAGGGCAGATATACAGTTTTCATAATGTCAGTCTAACAGCTGTTAGTGTGTAAATCCAAAGTAGGTATATAAAAATAGGTACAACCTATTGACTTGTATTTTATTATAAGGCAAACTGAAGTCTGATTAACTGCTAGGAAAATCAGATGGATGACATATTCACTCCCGAAGAATTAGAAATTATTAGAGAGGCTTATCGCAGATTAGACGAAAAGCTTGGTATTAACAACTTTAATCAAGAAGAATCTTGGAAAAAATTACTTAAACGCATCGAGGAACACAATGAAGCTAACCAATAAATACGGCATTCCTCAGACATTTATGAATGTCTTAGATCGCCCTACCTATTCTAAAGGTAAGGCTCATCTGTCAGTAACACAGTTATTGAACAGCCCAAAGATTGTGGCTTTGAACAAGAAGTTTGAGGATGAAATTGAACAGGATGCCTCAGACATGGTTTGGTCTATCTTTGGGTCAGCTGTTCATAACATCTTAGAGCATGGCAAAGACGAGAATCATATCGTTGAGCAACGACTACACAAGGAATACGATGGCTGGAACATCTCAGGAGCTATTGATCTACAAGTTCTAAACCCTGATGGCATTGATGTAAAAGACTATAAGACTACTTCCGCTTGGGCAGTCATGAACGAGAAGGTTGATTGGGAGAACCAGCTCAATATGTACGCTGGCCTTGTAGAGGACGTTAAACAGATCCCAGTTACCAGCGTTGGCATCGTAGCTGTTATTCGTGACTGGAGCCGTAGAGAAGCTGGAACCCGTGAAGGTTATCCAGAAGCTCCTATTAAAGAAATCCCTATTCGTTTATGGACTAAGGAGGAAAGAAATGCGTATATTTCTGACCGTATTGCTTTGCATAGTGCTTGTGACTTTGCTTTGGAAACAGATGGAGCCCTCCCCGATTGTACCCCCGCAGAAATGTGGGAGAAGCCAGCAGTCTGGGCTGTGCGTAAGGTGGGTGGTAAGCGAGCCCATTCTTTATATGAATCAGAAGACCTTGCCAATGCTGCTCTTACAGAGCTAGGAAAAGGCTATGAAATCGAAGTGCGTAAGGGCGAGCGCACTAGATGCAGTAACTTTTGCCCAGTAAACACTTGGTGTAATCAGTATCAACAATATGTGAAGGAGCAAAACGATGGTACAAAGTAAACCTAGGGAATGCATCATGATAGATGGTAGTAGGTTTTGTAAATCAGAAATAACTACTCCAAAAGATTTAGCTGAAGTTTTAATTGGAGTTCCTGCTGCCTTTATTTTTTGGGCAATCACGGGTTTTGTTGTGGCAAAAATTGTATGTAAATATTTTGATACTGATATTGCGGATAATCCCATACCGCTAATTTTTGGAATATTAGTGCCACCAATGTTAGTTGGTGTAATTATTTTGTTGTTTAACTAAGGAGCAGTAATGACTGTATATAAAAAGCTACAGGAGGCTAGGATCCTGTTGCAGAATACCAAGCTGAACAAGTCTGGAAAGAACAAGTTCGCTGGGTATGAATACTTTGAGTTAGGGGATTTTCTTCCTCAGATTCAAAGCATCTGCAAAGATGTGGGACTTTGTGGAGTTCTGTCTTTTAACCAAGACATGGCTTATCTTCAAATCAATGATGTAGATGATGGAACATCCATTATGTTTACATCGCCAATGTCATCTGCAGCCCTAAAAGGTTGCCATGACGTGCAGAATCTGGGTGCAGTACAGACCTATCTGCGTAGGTACTTATGGACTAATGCGTTTGAGATTGTTGAGCATGATGCATTGGATGCCACGACTGGAAGTGTTGAACCAGCAAAGAAAGCTAAAGATACATTCCCTGATGGAACTCCAATCTCAAAACCAAACTCTCCAGTTTTAATTGTTGAGAAGCCTAAGACAATTGCTGGTCAAAAGGGTGAATGGCAGATTGTGGCTCCAGGTGTACCAGAAGGTGATTCAAAAGACTGGTTAGAGTTAATTAGTACTTCAGCCAGTATGTTGCTTGATTTAACAGCAAATGATGAAGATGTAATGCATATCTTTAAGAAGAACAAAGTTTTATTCGATACCGTTAAGGCTACCGATGCTGTTTTCTTTAAAGATTTAATGGCGAAGTTTACAGAACGTAAAAATATATTTAACAAGGAGTAATACATGGCTTTCGAACAAAAACCAAACTCAGGTGCAATGTTTACCAACGCACAAAAGAAATCTGAAAATCACCCAGACCTTCGTGGTGATGTGCATTTAGACAAGACATTTTTGATCCAACAAATGGACAAGTCTAAAGGTGCTCTAGTCAAGATTTCCCTATCCGCCTGGAAAAAAGAATCAGCTCAAGGTAAGAAGTATTTATCTCTCTCAGCTTCTGAGCCATACGAAAAACCAAAGTCAGATGATGACTTGCCATATTAAGGAACTGATATGACTATTAAAAAACGAAGCCGTCCAGTTGGTTCTAAAAGTAAAGCTAAACCTGTTACTTTAGCTCAAGTTCACAAAGCTGCTGAGGTAATTGCCAAGAACATTAATCCAGTTAATGATTTTGCTCAGACCCTTGCAGCTTGGGATGAAATGGAGAAGATTAATTGGGAAGAGATAGCCAAGAAACAAGAAACGGAACTTAAAGTTCTTCGTGATGAAAATGATGAGTTGGCTCGCATCTGTGTAAACAGATTTGAAAAAATTAATGATTACATGAAACTTGTTAAATACTTGGA
>JGI24890J29729_1000948_pt1 | contig 14924 bp, 21 predicted proteins | sample FreactcultureFD7_FD_29729 | JGI IMG/M metagenome (IMG submission 29729)
ATGATTTGTGAACAGTGCGGAAAACCCGCTAAACAACTTAACGGTAACAAAGAATTAAAGAAATGGATATGTACTCTATGTGAGAGAAAATATCTTAAACAAGTCTTAACTAAAACTATTGTATATGCCAGACGAAACTCAAGAACAGTATAAAAAACAGAACTATGATTGGCTTAAAGGTTATCAATTTGTTAAAGGACAATCTGGCAATCCAGGTGGAAGACCTAAAGGTAAGTCTCTGAAGACATTTGCTCGTGAATTTCTAGAAAGTCTACCCGATGATGAGAAGATTGATTACTTAGCTAAAATGCCTGAAGACTTGGTATGGCGTATGGCAGAAGGGAACCCTCAGACTAATGCTGAATTAAATGTACAAGGTTCTCTTATTGTAGAAATATCAGAAACTATAGCTAAAAAGAATAATTTAAATGGTTCTACACAAAGCACAGAATAGTATAGCTGAAGACCTACATCGTTTTAGAGTTGTTAACTGTGGTCGTCGTTTTGGTAAATCACTATTAGCTTCAGAAGAAATGCTAGGTGTTGCTATGGCTAAGAAAGATAGACGTATAGCCTATTATGCTCCTACTAGAGACGATGCACGAGACATCATGTGGTCGATTTTAGTAAAGCGTTGTGAACCTATTACAACGTATAAGAATGACTCTAGACTTGAATTAAAGGTTAGAACAGTAGATAAAGGAGAATCAATGATTGTTCTCTATGGTTGGGAGTCAGTACAAGAACGAGGTAAAGGCCGAGGACTATCAAATGACTTCATTGTATTAGACGAGGTTAGCTCTATGCGTAACTTTTGGACTGGCTGGAATGAAGTCCTATCACCTACGCTCATTGACCGTAAAGGTTCAGCATTGTTCATTTCTACTCCAAAAGGCTTCAATCATTTCTATGACTTGTTCAACATGGAGAATAAAGACCAAAACTATAAGTCATTCCACTTTACGAGTTACGATAATCCATATATTCCACCTGAGGAAATAGACCGAGAGAAGCTATCTAAACCTGAAGATACATTTGCTCAGGAATACATGGCAGACTTCCGTAAGACTACTGGGCTTGTATACAAAGACTTTGATAGAACACGCCATGTATACAACGAAGATGATAAATTTAATATTATTGATAGATTAGTAAGTATTGACTGGGGATATACGAATCCCTCAGCTATTTATACGATATGCAAAGATACTGATGCTAATTACTGGATTACTGATGAGTATTATAAAACTGGTAAGACTACTAGTGAAATCATTGAATATGCTAAATCATTACGTGGTAATAAGTATTATGCAGACCCAGCAGAGCCAGATAGAATTGAAGATATGCGTCGTGTCGGTTTAAATATCCGTGATGTATCAAAAGATATTGAAGCTGGTATCAGTGCAATCCAAGAGCTACTCAAGACCAATAGACTACATATCCACTACTCATGTATGAACCTAATCAATGAGTTTGAAACCTATCGTTATCCTGACAAGAAGCCTGATATGAATGAAAAGGAAACACCGATTAAAGAACATGACCATGCACTCGACTCAATCCGTTATGCCCTATACATGCAACAGCCGGCGGACAGTGGTACAATGAGAGCAACACAATTTAGACCTAACCACATTGGCGGCGCACGTAGAGGATATCAATTACCAAAATGATAAAAGTATGTACAAGTGGGTATTTTAACCCTATTCATAAAGGCCATATACGTTTATTAAAAGAAGCAAGTGAACTTGGTGATTGGCTTGTAGTTATCGTAAACAACGATGAACAGGTTAAGTTAAAAGGCTCTAAACCTTTTATGAACGAATTAGAACGCTGTGAGATAGTTAAGTCAATTAAATATGTTGATGAGGTAATCCTTTCAGTAGACTCAGACAGAACTATATGTAAAACACTTGAAATGATTAGACCCAATGTGTTTGCTAAAGGTGGAGATAGTACTATGGATAATATCCCAGAGCTAGGAGTATGTAAGAAATACAATATTAAATTGTATTTGAATGTTGGAGGTGATAAAATACAATCAAGCACAAATTTAAAAAACGCTTGTAAATAATAAAATGAAAGATAAATGTTGTATGTCTAATGGGGAGAAATCATTGATGATTAAATTAGTCAATGATACGAAAGATATTGAAGGTGATTTGGTTGAAGTTGGAGTATACCAGGGTGGGAGTGCAGCTTATATCCATGAAGCTATGAATCCTGATAAAACTTTGTATCTATGTGATGCCTTTGAGGAAGGATTTGTTGGAGCTGGAGAGTTTGACCCACCTTGGATTCAAGCACTTCAAGGAAAAGGTAATCTCGGCTCTTTTTCGCCACAAGAAACTTCATATGATTCTATAATGGAATACTTTAAAGGACACAATAATGTACATGTTATTAAAGGTTCTTTCCCTGAAAGTGTACCCACGTTGTTTAATGATAAGAAGTTCTCATTTATAAACCTAGATACAGACATTTACTGGCCTACATTAAAAGCATTAGAAATGTTTTATCCAAGAGTTCCAAGAGGGGGGGTAATACTTACACATGATTATATTCATGCTAATTTACAAGGAGTTAAGAAGGCTTATGACGAGTTTTTTGCAGACAAACCAGAAAAGATAGAAATTTCCGAATCTCAAGGTTATATCATAAAACTATGAAAAAAGTATTATTTGTCGGTGATTACTATAAAGGTACTGTCCCAGAGTTTGGGTTAGATGAATGGACTGTAGATATAATAACCTCTTTGAGGTCTACAGGTTTAGCTGAAGTGTATAGTTTTCATTTTGATAAGAACTTTTTTGAAACTTGTGATAGGGGGGATTTACCCTTACTTAAAATGATTGATGAAATAAATCCAGACTACATCGTATTTAAGATGTACAAACCACCATCATCTATGGATATGGGTAATCCATTGATTGATACATTTACAAAGATAAAACAAAAAGGAATTAAAACTATTGCTATATGGGGTAATTTGGCTTCTACCGAGGAACGATGGCTCGCTAGGTCAATGAGAGAATTTATGGATATAAATGTTGGAACTGAGTCATTAGAAACTAATAACTTAACTTTTGATGGAATAATCCAACTGCACTATCCAAAGGATAATGGTTTATTTAAAGATAATAATGTAAATCGTGATTTAGATGTCTCGTTTATAGGTTCAATACATGGAAGACAGAATAGAATTGATGCCTTAAATATATTGAATAGTAATGGAATCAAGTTAAACATATTCGGGCCTGATACGAAGGTTTTAACTAGAGAAGATTATGTATCTATTCTTAATAGAACTAAGATAAGTGTTTCTTTTTCGATGGCTGAAGGATTCAATGTCATTAATGCACGACCCTGGGAGATAATGGCATGTGGAGTACTGTTATTTGAACAAGAAAGCAAAGAGTTAGAGAAATTCTATACACCAGGTGTCGATTATGTTTCATGGAAAGACAATGAAGATTTATTAGAAAAAGTAAAATACTATCTTGAACATGAAGATGAGAGATTAAAGATAGCAGAAGTGGGTTGCAGGAAAACACACGAACTTTATTCAGCTAATCAATTTTGGAAACAACTAATTATATGATACATGTAATCACTCCGTTTAATAGAAAAGAAAATATTAAACCAATGTGCGACCACCTTGAAGGTAAGGTATGCTGGACTGTATTAATAGATAATATAGAACTTCTCACAATGTTCCCTAAGTGGGTTAAAGTTAATTTATATTCAATCCCTAAATTAGCTGAGGGGGAAGTAAAATCAAATTGGTTACTTAATCAATTCTTTACCACAGTAGAAGACGATACACAATACATGGTTCTGTGTGATGATGACTTCGTTGAAGAAGGATTTTGGGCGAAGATTCCTAATGAAGATGTCGTGGTTGTTTCAATGAAAAGGGGGGATAATAATATAATCCCAAACACTTACTACAATGCACCTGTAGACTTGATTGCTTCACCTGAAAATTTAAAGATTGCTTTTGTTGCGGGTGAACAATTGATTGTAAAAGGTAAGATATTAAAGAATTATAGATATGGATTATCTTGCGTTGGTGATGGTGAAATGGTCATACAAATAGCTAAAGAAAATAAAGTCACTTACGTTCCCGACGCATTCGTTTTATTTAACTATCTTGAGGAAGGAAGATACAAAAAGCATAAAAAGGTTCTATTCATAGGTGATTACTTCTGCGCTGGCAATCCTCGAATGGGATTAAGTGAATGGGAAGGAAACATATGGGCATCACTTGAGTCAACAGGTTTGGCTGATGTTGCTCGTTTCCACATGGATAAGTATTGGTTTGCAACTAATAAACGAGGTGATGGCGCGTTACTCGAAAGAATCAAAGAAATAAAACCCGACTATGTTGTTCTCATTATGTATAAATGGCCAGCGTATGATATTTACGATTCATCAGACCCAACATCAATTACCTTGACTACGCTTATGAATATTAAACCTCCTGTAATAGCAATATTCGGTGATTTAGAGGCAACGAAGCAAGCTGCCATTGCAGACTTGATTAATCCTCTATGCCATAAAATTATCGGAACGGCCTCTAAAGCGATTGTAGAGGCTTTGGGACATAAGTATATGCACGTACCAAAAGACCCTCGTATATTCAATAATCCTAATAAAGAACGTGATATCGATGTTGTGTTCTCAGGTTCATATGGTTTGGGGCGTGAAGAACGACAAGAAGTCTTGCAGTATCTCTTAGACAATGGAGTTAAGCTCGTAGTTGGTGGTTCAGAAGGCAGAGACCACTTCTCAACAGAGGAATATGCAGACAGATACAAGCGGGCGAAGATTGCTATTTCATTCTCACGAGCGCATGGAGTTCCAGTTCTCAACGCTCGACCCTTTGAAGCGATGGCTTGTGGTGCAATGCTTATTGAGCAGGACAGCCCAGAGATATGTAAACTCTTTGAAGAGAATAAAGAGTTCAAGATGTGGAAAACTAAAGTAGACTTATTAGAAACAATACGTTATTATTTATCACATGAAGAAGAACGCTTACAAATCGCCCTCTCGGGTCAAAGGAAAATCGAAAAAGAGTATTCAGCCAAAAAGTTTTGGAAAGAAGCTATTGGATAGAGTAATAATTAGGCACGCTTTAAATAGAATTAGGAAACTTAACATTCAATGGAACGAAGACGAACGAGCCGAATATTATGGTATTGACCAAGTGAGAGAATATGAACTTGACGACAATAAAATTGATATAACAATATACAAATGAAACGCTTTGCATTTGGAACTGTTGGTGGTATAATTAAAGCATGGATAAAACATGCCCATGTGGAAAAGTATTCTTTGTACAGACTTGGCTTCTTGAAAGGAAGAAGTATTGTTGCAAAAAGTGTTTTTATAAATACATGCCACATCGTAGTGGTTATAAATGCGTTCTTAAAAAAGTTAATCCAACATGGTACAAAAAAGGTCATACTCCTTTCTTTAAAGGTACAAGAGGGATTAAGAAAGCAACTAGCGGTAGTTTTCAGAAAGGTATTCATGTTTCTACCGCAACAGAGTTTACTAGGGAAAAAACTCTTGCAAGAAAAAACTATAACTGGAAAGGAAACAGTGTCGGGTATTTCGCATTACATGCATGGGTTCAGAGGACGCTTGGAAAGCCAGTGGTATGTATATCATGTGGAGTTAATAAAGGGAGACTGGAATGGGCTAACAGGAGTTACAGGTATCTAAGAGATGTAAAAGATTGGATTTCATTATGTAAAAGATGTCATGCGAGATACGATAAAGATAATTGGGGAATAGCAACAAAAATATGGAAATTAAACAAAACAAAAAAATCTTAGTCTGTGGAGCTTTCGGTCTAGTCGGCAGTAATATCTGCAAAGCTCTTGAGAGAGACTATCCTGATATTGAGATTACAAAATCTAAATGTGATGAGTTTCAAGGGTTTGGTTTTAGTGGTCTCTATGATTATATAATTCACGCCGCAGGTTACGGCCAACCCCAAATGTTCGGTAAGGATAAGATTAAAACAATTTCATTAAATACTAATCATACTGATTATTTGTTCAGGATGTTAAAAAAAGATGGAAAATTCCTATTTGTATCCTCATCAGAAGTCTACAGCGGCGCACCTTCTCCTCACAAAGAAACAGACATAGGAACTACAACACCTCAACACCCTAGAGCTTGTTACATCGAAGGTAAGCGATGTGGCGAGGCTATTTGTATGGCCTATAAAGAAATGGGTTATGATGTAAAGATTGCGCGCCTTGCATTAGCCTATGGCCCAGGAACAAAGAAGCATGATACAAGAGTCATCAATGAGTTTATCGAACAGGCTTTGACTACAGGTAGGATTCAAATGAAAGACCATGGTGTAGCACAAAGAACTTACTTGTATGTTGAAGATTGTGCAAAGATTATGCTTGATGTGTTATTTAAGGGCAAAGATGTAGTTTACAATGTAGGTGGCATAAGTCATATTTCAATATTTGGATTGGCAACCTTTATTGCAGAAAAAACTGGGGCGACTGTAGTCTTAGGAGAAGAACAACTCAACGGTGCTCCAAGCAGTGTGGAGTTAGACTTAGGAAAGATAATTAGCGAGTTTGAACCATCATTTATGCAATTATCGGAAGGTTTATTAAAAACAATAGAATATCAAAGAACGCTCTATGGCAAATAAACTAAAAGGAATTATATTAGCAGGCGGAAAAGGTACTCGTTTGTTACCAGCAACTAGGGTAATGAATAAGCACATGATACCTATTCTCAACATTCCAATGATTGAGTACCCACTTCATACTTTAATCAATATGGGAATTAAAGATGTATTAATCATAACAGGCGGTAATCATGTAGGTGGGATAGCTGAATATCTTGGAGATGGTTCAGAGTTTGGAGTAAATATAACCTACAAGGTTCAGAAAGAAGCTGGAGGTATGGCACAAGCCCTATTACTTGCTGAGGGATATGCAAAGCACTTTGCTGTTATCTTAGGTGATAATATCTTTGAAACGCCTATCTTCCCTCCTAAAGCATGTGGACTTGTAATAAAGTCAGTTAAAAATCCATCTAGATTTGGTGTATACCACAAAGGAAGTATTACTGAAAAGCCACCTAACCCTAAATCTAATAAGGTTGTAACAGGTTTATATTTCTATACTGAGGAAATATTTGATTACATCAAGACTTTAAAGCCGTCTAAGCGTGGAGAGTTAGAGATTACCGATGTTAATAATTGGTGTTTAAAGAATCTTGATACAGAAATCATTAAATATTCGGATTTTTGGTCAGATGCAGGTACAATAGAATCATTAAAAAATATAATAAAATGGATATAAAACAAAAAGTATTAGTTACTGGGTGTCTTGGGCAGGACGGTTCATACATGTGCGAACTTCTCCTTGAAAAAGGACATGAGGTACACGGAATAATTCGCCGTAATTCAAACCCTAATCCTAAGATAAAGAGTGAGATTATTAAGAAAATCCACACTCATCTTGGTGACCTTTCAGATGCTTCATCAATCAATAGTATCATGGCTAAGGTTAAGCCAGACATAATCTTTAACCTTGGCGCACAATCAGACGTTCGTGCAGCCTATGATATTCCTCTATACACAGGTGATGTAACTGGTCTTGGCTTCACTCGTATACTTGAGGCAGCTAAACAGCACTGTCCTAACGCAAAGATATATCAAGCTGGTTCTAGTGAGATGTTTGGTAAGGTACAGACGATTCCTCAGAATGAGAAGACACCTTTTTATCCACGCTCTCCCTATGGCTGTGCTAAGGTCTATGCCTTTTATTTAGGAAGGGTATACCGTGAGTCGTACGGTATGAAAGTTTATAATGGAATATTATTTAACCATGAATCACCACGCAGAGGAGAAATGTTTGTTACAAAAAAAGTTATCAAGGCTGCCGTCGAAATCAAACGAGGGGTTCGTAGCAGACTTACTTTGGGAAATCTTGAGTCTAAAAGAGACTGGGGATACTCAAGAAACTATATGGAGATTATCTACGACTATGTTACAACTCAAGAGCCATCAGACTTCGTTGTCGCTACAGGTGAGACTCACTCTGTTGAGGAATTTGTTAAAGAAACATTTGAGTACCTCGGACTAGGAGACTATAAGCAGTATGTAGACTTTGACCCAAATCTCCTCCGTCCCGCTGAAGTAGATTTACTTATTGGAGACATGACTAAAGTTAAAGAGTTGTTAGGTCGAGACCCTGTAACTATTAGATTTAAGGAGCTTATTAAATTAATGATTGATGCAGAATTACATGAAACTACCAACAGTTAGACATGAAGATGATAGACGTATTCTTATCGAATGGAATAAGGATATTCCTATGGCTCGTTCCAAAGTATTAATCGTTAAGAAGAAATCGGTGTTAGGTAAACACTACCACAATAACTCTGATAGCATTTTCTATATATTAAAAGGTAAAGGTATCTGCACACTAAAGCGCGCAAATTCTTCTACCGCACCCGTTACTCGGGAATGGCTATTTGAAGGAGATAACATATTTGTCCCTCGTGGTGTTATCCACAGATTTGAATTATGGCCTGATACTGTTATGCTAGAGTCTGCAACTGAACCTTACAATTATGAAGACGAAATACAAGTTACTGACTAAAAAAGAAAACGAACAAGCAATCATTCAAATCCTGAATGTATTGCTCGACAAATCACTTCCATACTCAGGCGCACACCGCCGAGCGCAATGGGAGAAAGGCTGGGCTGAAAATAACCCAGGAAACATCACACCAAAATACTTTGGTAAACACAAAATCAATCGCTTGAACGGCAAGTTGGTATGGGGTTTATCCAAGGATTACGAGGTGAAGATGCTTTACTCTCTCGTTGATGCTTTGGCAATCAAATACCTTCGTGGTCTCTACAATGTGTATGAGTTTGGTTGCGGCACGGGACACAACCTGTTACGAATCCAAGCCGTATCACCTCGTTCGATATTACATGGGTTTGATTGGACACACAGTTCTAATGAGTTGGTCAGGGCTATGGGATTTCATGCGGAAAACTTTGACTACTTCAATCCGCCTGAAGTTAATCTTCGCCCCGATAGTGGCGTTTACACTGTTGCCTCGTTGGAACAAATCGGCACGAAATACAAAAAGTTCGTGGACTACCTTTTGAAACAGAAGCCTCGTATCGTTGTTCACATCGAACCCATACCTGAATTGTTAGACCCGACAAAGTTGTTGGACTACCTCTCGATTCAGTATATGCACAAACGCCACTACTTGAATGGCTACCTTGATTACTTGAGGGAACTTGAGAAAAAGGGTAAAATTGTGATACATGAGGCTCGTCGCTCTGGTATCGGTAGTTTCTTAATCGACGGATATTCCATAATTTCATGGTCTCCAAAATAAAACAACTACGAAATAGAATACTCGAAGTTGCTCTGCGTGACGGCATGGGTCATATTCCGTCTGCACTTTCAATACTCAACATCATTTGGTGTCTTTACGATAACGTGAAGAAGCCTGATGATGTTTTTATATTATCTAAGGGTCATGGCGTTATGGCTTTATACGCTGTCCTAGAAGAAAAAGGACTAATTCAATGGAATGATAAGCTAATGGGTCACCCGAAGCGTGGCGGGGCTATTACAGCCTCTACAGGCTCATTAGGACATGGACTACCAATGGCTATAGGAATGGCAAAGGCTAAAAAGATTAAAGGGGAAGCTGGCAGAGTATTTTGTCTTATCGGAGATGGAGAATGTAACGAAGGTACGATATGGGAATCTGCTATGCTTGCCTCACATCATAAACTAGATAATTTAGTAGTAATTGTTGATTGGAACAAGTCCTCTGAACGAGCATTACAGCTTGGAAGTTTAAGTGATAAGTTTTATGCCTTTGGTTTTAGTGTGTGGAATATCTATGGACACAGCGAACGAGAGATAATTCAGGCACTTGAGACAGTTTCAGAGAAACCTTTGCTTATACTTGCAGACACTACTAAGGGCTATGGAGTTGATATGATGCGTGATGCACCAGAATGGCATAATCGTAAACTAACAAAAGAAGACTATGAGAAAGCAATTTCCTAAAACTGTATTAGAAATAATGGACAAAGATGAACGAGTAGTCGTACTCTTAGGCGACATTGGCGTATTTGCTTTTCAAGAAGTATTTAAGAAGTATCCTACTCGTATTTATAATGTAGGTATATGTGAACAAGCCATGGTAGGAATGGCGGCAGGATTAGCTATGTCGGGTTTAATTCCTATTGTTCACACTATTGAACCTTTTTTAGTGGATAGAGCATTTGAACAGATTAAGAATGATTTTGGTTATCAAGAACTTATAGGAACGATTATCGGTGTTGATGTATCTGAAACCGCACCAAACTTAGGTTATACACATCAATGTCCGTATGCACTTAATCACATGAGAGACGTACAAGGAATGAAAGTCTTTGAACCAAAGTCATCACAAGAACTAGATGCAGTCTTAAAGGACAACTACAGTGGTAGCCTTAACTACATTCGCATTGTTTAGTATGTTACAATTAGTACAAACTTATCAACTAATAGAACGCTATGAACTATTTAAATGTCGCTTATAATCCAAAATGTAGGTAATGCAGAATGGTCTGATATTCGATTGACTCCTGACGAAATCAGAGAAAAAAAACTACAAACATCTCAATATAAGCCTACTCCTGAAGAAGCAGAAGTAAGAGCGATGATAATTCGTCAGTTTGCTCTTGGTTATAACACGATGTATATGCCTCGTCGTGAATTTAACGATGTCTCAGTTATTGGTCGTATGATGATTGACCAAATGAGTTTCAATACATATCAGCCTAACAACGGTGAAGCCCCTGAGGGAGACCAAGTTAATGGCTGGCGTTCTAATGCAATCCGCCCTATTGTACGAAATAAGTGTATATCTATCGCCGCTCACGCTACATCTCAACTTATTTTTCCTAAAGTATTTTCATACAATCAAAACTCAGATGCTCAAGATGATGCGGCTAGAGTCATGGAAGACCTTATGGAATGGTCAGCAGACCAGTCTAAGTACGTGGACACTTCTCTCAACTCAGTAATTGCGGCATTAGTGAATCCCGCATCTATCGTCTACAAGGAATATGGTGAGGTTTATCGTACGGTTAAACGTGAAAAAGGAGAAGATGGTAAATGGATTCCTTCTAAGGAGCTTGATGAAGACCTTTCAGGTTTTAAGGATACCGTTGTTCCAGTTGATGAACTTTTTATTGAAAATATCTACGAGAATGATATTCAGAAACAGGGCTGGCTTATTTGGAGACGAGTTATCGGTTATGACCTAGCCTCAGTCAAATATGGTAATTGTGCTAACTGGAGGTACGTTAAGCCAGGTGTTCAAGTTGTATACAACGATGCAAACCAAGCATTTTACGATGTATATGACCCTAATATGCGTACTGAGTGTGTTGAGGAAGTCATTTACTTTAACAAGAAGATGGACTTGAAGCTCGTTCAAGTTAACGCTGTTCTTTTGAGTGATTATGATACTCCAAACCCACGAATGGATAAATTATATCCTTTTGTGAAGTTCGGTTATGAGAACATTGATGAGGGTAAGTTTTTCTACTACAAGTCTCTTGCGTTTAAGCTCCAGCAAGACGCTAACATTGTTAATACACTTTACCCAATGATTATTGATGGTACATACCTTTCGGTATTCCCTCCAATGATTAATATTGGTTCAGAGACTATTGGCTCAGATGTCATTATCCCTGGTGGAGTTACTACGTTGTCAGACCCTAATTCTAAACTTACAGCTATCGGTGTAGCAGAAAACATTAAGGCTGGAATGGATACACTGATGAAAGTGGAGGAAAGTGTTACTGAGTCTTCAGAAGACCCTGTACTCAATGGTCAGAATCAAGGTGGGGAAAGTACAGCGTATGAAATATCTCGACTTGAACAAAACGCTAATACTGTACTCGGTCTATTTATTAAAATGATTGCACAGTTTGTACGGCAATATGGTCGTTTACAAATAGGTGATATTATCCAACACCTAACTATTGTTGACGTTGATAAGATAACAGACCAGCCAGACCTTGTTTACAAGTCATTCTTAGTTAAAGGAAAGGGCAAGAAAGGGAAGAAGAAAATTGAGTTTACTAACGATGTTCCAGAAGAACCTATTACACAGAAAGATAAGTTAGATAAGTCATACAAGGTTCTCGAAGAAGAAAAGAGAACTGGAATGGAAATCTACAAGGTTAACCCTACTTTATTCCGTGAACTTACTTATAAGGTCGTTGTTTCGCCAGATGTACTACACCCACGTTCTGAAGACCTAGAACGAGCTATGAAATTGGAACTTTACGACCGTGCTATTCAAAATCCAATGGCAAATCAAGAATCAGTATTTAAGGACTTCCTACTCGGAGCTTACACAGACATTAAAGAACCTGATGATTACGTAAGTAAACAACCTCAAGGACAACCACAGTTAGGTCAACCTAACCCAACAGCAGGTCAGCCAATGCCTCCAAGTGGAAACATGCCAATGAAAGGCTTACCTCAAGTACCATCGACGGGTAAATTAGGATAGTGTGATATAATTTATATTATTAGTAATAACTAAATCAAAATGGCAACCTCAAAAACAATTACGCAATTATATCAAAACCAAAATAATGCAACTTCACCAGTAGCAGTTAACGTCTCTGTAGAACCAATGGTTCAAGATGGGAGATTAGTTGTTTCTTATCGAAATCTAAACCCAGGAGTATTTTCACCAGGTACAGTGAATGATGCTTCTGTTAGTAATCCATCTAACGATACAAACTCATAATCTATGGCACAAAAAGCAAACGGAGATAAGCACGATGGAGTTACGACAGTAAATGCTCAGGGAGTTACTAAAACAATTATTGTTGAAGTAGAAGTTTTAAATGGTAGAATTGTCACAAAGCCAGCCGCAGATATTGGTGTTAAACAGTAGATATGATACAATTAGTCAATTAATAAACGCTAACAAAGAACGCATGACACATATATTATCTTCACACACATGGACTTCTCTATCACCAGAGCAGAGAAGCCGTATTCGTGCTCTATTTAAGATACCTCGTACTGGTAGTACAGACGTTAATGACGGTAGAATTGTTTCAGATGGAACTACTCCACAAGATTTGTCTCACTTAACTATTGAAAAGATGCAGACTTATCTAAGTGAAGAATCAACAGATTTTCATAAACTATTTGATAAGGTACTTGCAAGAATACAAGATGAGATTGAGGGTAAACCGATTGAACCTATTATAAACGCTAATCCAATTCAAAATGTCAAAAAAAGCACTAAAAAGAGTAAACAAGAGTAAAAAAGAAATTGTAAGTCAGATGCAGTTAGTTAGTGACGCTAATCGTCGCCGTGCCTTGATTAAAGATATTATCTTTCCTTACCTTACAGGGCTTAATGATACTATTGGTTATACAAAGGTATTTCTACAGGCTTTCTCAGGTCTTGTTAATGGTGTGTTTGATGAAACTCGAAAGACAACAACTTTAGGTCAAATTAATGACGGTCTTATGGATAAACTAGGTTCTATCTTTAACCAGAAAGACCTTGAACAAAAGAAAGAGTATGACCGTTATGTAGCATTACTAAGTCTTTTAAAGGATATTAGTATTCAGGATTTAACATATGCGACTGAATTGCCACGTTACATTGATGGGTATAATACTCAGAAAGTTGATAAAGGTTTGATAACTACAATTCCTATTGATGAAATCTTGGGTAAATAAAAAACTAGTCAATTATGTTCTTAAACATCTACTTAACGCAGTAGCTATTGATGACATAATTACTCAGGATATTAAGAAGCAGGTATTTGTAGGAGGCGAATTAGCTAGTACGGATAGAGTAAAACAATGGCAAGCAGAAATTAAAGCTATTGAAGGCTCGGATATTTGGAAGTGCGTACAAGCATCTTTACAGTATCAAGCACAAGACAAAATCTTTTCACGTTCAGAAAACTTTGAAGATGTAATGTATGGTAAATCAATGTTATACAATCTTAGTCTGATTAACTCAATATTAAAAGTAATAAGTAGTTTGCAAGTAAAGTAGTATGGTATAATTTATCTAGTAATTTAAAAACTAAGAAAACGCTAAACTAAGTCTGGGAGGCTGTGTAGACCGCCTCATATGAGTTAATTTAGCGTTCTCTCATATGTGGTTGTCTATAAAGCCCCTCGAAAAGGGGTTTTTATTATAATCCAAGCATTCGCAAACTAGGAGCAATCCAAAGTGGTGCTTTAAGCGAACTGAAATAAAATGACAACAGAAACAACGGCAACTGAAACAAAGACTGAGACGATTGCCACTCAGCAGGAGAATGTAGTTACTCCAGCTCAAACTACAGAGGTTGATTATGAAGCTGTCCTTGCACAAAAAGATGCCGCATTGGCACAAGTTGCACAGGAAAAGGAGAATTACCGAAAGGCATATCTCAAAGTTTCTAAACCTGAGGTGAATCAGACGGATACTGATGAACCTGAAGAATTGGAGGCTCTTATTGATAGGAAAGTATCTGAAAAGTTACTCAATACCAAAGAAGCTCAACTCCAAGCCGAGAAAGACCAAGCCCTAAAGGCCGTCCTAAAGCGAAACAAAGAGCTTGAAACCGCATTGAAAGCTCGTGAAGGCGTAACTTCAGTTTCAGGCACAGGGTCAAATCAGGAAAAGCCAGCAGGAAAGAATGACAACTTCTTCTCTAACGAACAAATAGCCTCACTCCGCGCGAAAGGCTATGACGATAAGAAGATAGAAACACTGAAGAAAAACATGCAGAACCCACCAACAATGCGTCAGTAATTACTAGTTAACAATTTAATATTATGGCATTAGGCGACATAACAATCTACTCT
>JGI24890J29729_1000949_pt1 | contig 14898 bp, 21 predicted proteins | sample FreactcultureFD7_FD_29729 | JGI IMG/M metagenome (IMG submission 29729)
CGAGTATTTGTCCTTGATAAACTGATCGTTGGGATTGACCTTGATAGACACAGGCATAATCAAATCCAGGTAATCAATCATAACAAAGTCAATCTTTGTTTCTGTTTGAATTTCATACTCTTTGATAAAGCTGCGTATGTCGTTTACGTTGCTTTGTGCCGGCAAACTCTTGATACGATATGACCCCGACTTCTTTCCTGCCATCTTAACTTTAAGTTCAGTAGAATCCAAGTCGCGTCGAATATCTTTAGTGCTCATGTCAGTTAACATGGCTGCTGTACGCAATGTACACAGTTCTTCTGACAGTTCTAGTGTGATATACACGCCAGACAAACCTTGCTGTAGCCAGTTAAGTGCCATATTCATCATGACCAGGCTCTTACCTGACCCAGATCCGCCTGCGAAGATGTTTAGTTCACCGCGACTAAATCCACCGTATAAGATATGATCCATTTGTGGCCAACCTGTGCTGACCTGGCCACCGTTGTTAAAATACTTGTTGAGTGTTTCTTTGGGATTGGCCCAGAAGTCTGTGCCCAGGTCTTTGGTCAAGCTGATCTGTACAGCATCTTTGATTAGCTTTTCAACTGGCTCATATTCGCCTTTCTCCAGAAGGTCCGCCGACTTTAAAATTGCACGTTCTAGTTCTTGCCTGCGTGTAAACCCTTCAAACTCTTCCAAGAACCAATCAAAGTGTCCTTCGTTTAGGTCTGCAATTTCCTGTAGTGCTATACCTGTTGTTGCTTTGATCTGTGTACGATCTGGCATAGTCTTGTGATCGTTACAGTGAGTCATAATAAACTCAGCTGCGGGTCGTAGACTACGGTCAAAGTTTTCTGGGTTGTAAATGTTCTGCACACGAACATAGCTGGATGCGTCTTGCATCATCATTTCTAAAAATAATTTTTGTACTTCTACATTATATTCTTTTAACAAAGTCTCTCCTTTATATACTGATATACTTTTAAATTGCCTGTATAGTCAAGATGGTTAGTAGTTCCAGGATGCTGTTCTCTAACTGTGGCAAAGGATTTAATAGGTACATTCCCCACTAGATGCTCGTCAAATCCAGAACAATGTATAATCTTACTACCAAACTTGGCAGAAATGTCGTTAATTAGCAATTGGTATTGTGTCTTAAGATACTGTTCATCAAAAAAATACTTAAAGTAAGTTTCTGATATCTTTGCCCATTGCGGATCTGCTAGTGCATCATTGATCACTAAATCGCAGTGAGTATGACTATCTAAACGCCTCGACGGGTAGTCTACTGCATCCGGTACAAATACTCTCATGCTGTTGGTATGAAACATAATAATATGATCAGCAGAGCAGAGTTCTACTCCGTATTGATTTACTAGCGTGTAAAGTCTATACTCGCTTGCACCGCGTTGGCTGTAGTTGGTAATGTCATAATCAACTGCTAGCTGGGTAATCCAACTTGTAGGTGTTTCATCAGCTGAAAAGCTGTCACCTATAATTGCAATTTTTTCTTTAGCCATCTCTTTCTCAACTCAATTTTGATTTTACTAGTTTCTCTTGATTGCATTATAGTTAGCAGAGTTGCTAACCGACCATATTTGATTACAGCATCATTGACATCTTTGCAATCTTCCCAGTCTGGAATGCTTACTGCCCAGCCTAGTTCTACAGCACGATCTACTAGTTCCATACCAGCTCGGTCTTGATCCGGCACTACTGTTATTTCTTTACCTAAATTACGTATTAGCCTTGCTTGTGCATCGCTTACGGTGTTGTGCATAAGTGCAAGCCCGCTGATACACAATGCGTCAAATATACCTTCAGTTACAATTACGTGCTGCCAATCGGCGTGTTGTAGGTCCGTTCCAAACACATATCCTGGTTGGAAGTCGTTTACCCAACGAGGATTACGGTCATCTAAGTATCTAGTTGTGCGGCCTACTACTGTGTTGTCGTAGGTAAATGGTATGATTACACCAGATCTGGCAAAGGTAGTGGCACTAACCATAAAAGGATAATCTAACGGAGCACATCTGCGTCTCAGGTATTCCCAAACTTCTGTATGATGCGGTGTTACAAATTCAGCACCACCTATGTCGCATTCTTCAAACCGTATGCCTTGTATGGCAGCAGCAGTTCGTTGTCTATCATCTAATAGACCAGCAATGCTTCGATGCTTCAAGCTTTCTAAGTTGATTCGTTCTATTTCTTCTTGTGGTACATTTAGCCATGTTAGAAATTTACGAGCCTTGACACTGAGATTACGTCCCAGAATAAAACTGGCTGTAAAATTACAATTAAAACACGAGTAGCTCCAGCCGCTGGGACTACTTAGGAGTCCACCACGTCCTCTTTTGTCTTGACTTTCCCCGTTATGGACGCAGCAAGGGGCATTGCCAGACCGCCAGCCCGAGGATGCTAGTTTAGTCTTCCGGCCTTGTCTCCAGTACTGCTCCACTGTCTGCGACGGGTTTGTCAATTCGTATCACCTTCCATTTATTATTATCTTTTCTGTGTTTAACGGGTTTATTACTATTAGTATAACATTTTCTGTACGCTCCGAACAAGGCCCAATAGCTAACCTTTAGTTCAGTTTCGTATTTTTTGGCAAATTCCTTTAAACCTAAATTTGTTATCCATTCCCGGCCTTCTGGAGAAATAATTTTGTATGTGCCTTTCTGGGCATCACTTTTTCTTTGTTTAGTTAAATTAGAATCCGGTGCAGTTGCATAACGTTTTTTTTGTCCTATACTACAATTTAATGCTCTTGCAGTTTTCCATTCTTCAGACACATTTTTCCAAAATAATTTAGCAGATTCAGAATCATGTCCGTCACCGCCACCAGTTACGTTGTAACCAACATTCACTGTATCATATTGTTGTATCCAAAAAATCTCTTGTTGGTTTAATTCTGATTCTGTCCAATTATTATTTTGTTCAATTATTTCAAACTTCATATTATGCCAACCATACTTACGTATAGCATTTAATATAGGTCTCTTTATATCTGGAAAATATTTGGCAGCAGATTGATATAAGACAGCTTTATCAATAGGATCTATTGAACATTTTCCAACATACTGTTTGCCCGAAGGCGATGTAATTAGATAGATATATTTCATAAAGCTATTTATCAAATAGCAATTAAAACAAATTGATCCAGCCAGAACTTGCTTGTTTACGTTTACCGGGAATGTATTGGACAATATCTAGCATTAAGCTAGTATAGCACGATCTATCTCAGGAATCAAGTGATCGCGGATAACTATGTGTCCGGCTTCGTTTGGATGACGGTGTTCTTTGACAAGTTCTGGTCGATGTCTAATTAAAGATACAATACCCGGGGCTGGTCCAATCATACCAGCAGCTGGCATGACAACCATTGGTTCCGTTGTAGTAAATTGCAATAAATTTTTGCCTAATTTATAATACTGGCCTTCAAAAAATGAAACAGATTGTCGGTATCGCAATACTTCTAGTTCTCTACAATCGGTTAGGACCATATTGGCTTTGACCATATTGGTCCAGTCAGACGGAATATATGACGCTCCACTATGTACCCAAGCACTATGTATAAATTTATTCCACGGCGGATCATTGCCGTAACTGACATGCTCTGGATTATAAAATGTGTCTCTATTAGATTCAGTATGTCCAACAAGTATTAAACATTCCGCAGGATCTAACTTCTCATTCTCTATCCACCAAAGATATGTCCATATTGCACTTTGTAAGCTGCCACCTGGTATACCAAAATTTTCTGTAGGTACTCCATAGTGTTTACCTAGTAGTCCTAGGAAACAATTACTTTCCCTATAGGGAGTGTTTTCCATCATTACAGGGTGAGGATTTTCAATACCGTGCAAACTGGGATCAAATAACTCGTCTCCCCACATCCACGAGTCACCAAACCCTACTATTTTTTTATATTTCATCGATAATTAACGGAACTTACATTAGGTACGTTACCTACGTTACTTATATTAGAAAAAGCATTGAACTGTAATCTTAGGTAAGGATGATATCCTTCTACATTAAATGCTACACGTTCTACGCTATGATTGAAAGTTAAATTACCCACAGCATTACCGCTTGGAAAATCGTCAAAGGGTACATAGTACCACTGGACTGTATTCATTGTAGCATCGGTTGCACCTTGTACTTGTATGTTGCCGGTGTAATCCAGTGTGTCTAACTGGAAAGTAGTCAAAGGTGCACCATCGGTAGTAAGAGTACTACTAAAAAATGAAACTATGTTGGCAACGGAATGATTCCCAACTTGATCTGTTGGAATTGTCAGGATTGAACTGGCGTTGAATGTAGGAAATACAGAGGATACAATATTGATGTCTCCTCGTGCTGCACACTTGTCGTCAGTAAACACAGCTTGATTAAGAACACCAGACGACACTTCAATACTCCAGCTTGCAGGCTGTGTAAGGAAGTGCGTGGTATCCTCGGCTGTTATGGTAACTTTTGCTCGTCCAAGTGCATCGTTCAACGACACTAGTTCTTTAGCATAAAGTAAATCCTGACCGTTTTGGCTAATAATTCGAAACGTAAACGTAGAGCCTGAAATATTTACAGGCTTCTGGTCTTGATTTTGGAACTGGAATAAGATAACATTATCTACTCCCATGTTACATGTTAATGGTTTTGCGTACACTGGTTCCCACCTCGCGTCAAAAAAGTTGCCACTGATGTCAATCAATATAACAGGTTGAATTTGTTGATATAAATAGGCAGTGGTTATATACATTAGAAATCTCCATTGATATTTATGGGCACAAACAACATTATAGAACAACTTTCAGAGAAATACCCATTTATGTCGCTATGCGTGTATGCGAACATAGAGTATGTGGGAATAGTACAAAATCGCGACGAAAGCATTACCACGATCTACGATTTTGGTAATATAAAAGACACGGATCTCAAACACTTGTTTGTTGAACTGGCGAATATATGGTGGTGGGAAAGCAATCGCAGCATTCCGATCAACATATTTCTTAAAACAGAATGGGAACCATTCCGTGTTTATCGTCGTACTTTTGTCAATAAAGACTTAGAAATTCTCTGCGGGCCTGTGTGTAGTCTAAACGACCTAACTAAACGTAAGAACAAGCGTAAATCTATAACACTCGTTCGACGATTAGATTAGCTAATACGTCAGCTGCTGCCTTATGCCCGTCTGGGCTCAAATGACCGATCTTCACGGACGAATCGGCGTCATAGTACATATCACCGGCTAACCGGTCAATTAAACTGCCTGACAGAATATTAAGTACACAGGTGTTTTGTGCCAGGACTACTTGTAAGCGATCATTGCAAACTTCTTTGTAGGTCCTGGGCCCAATCAGAGGTAGGTACGAAAAAATCAAATAAGGTATGTTGCGGCTTTCTAAGTAAGTAGATAACAGCAGTAGGTCAGTTGCTAAGTTTGTTATTTCGGCTTTTTCATCAAAAAATCTAAACCACGCATCAAAATAAATCTTGTTTAGCTTTTCAAAAGGGTCGCCCTTGATGCTTTCGTGATACTCTTCGCTTGCTGCTAGCATTTTCCAGGCATTGTCTTGCCCTGGGTTATAAGGTTTTTCAGTTCTTTGTAACATGGTTAGTTGTACCAGGACTAATGTAGACTGATCAAACTCAGTTGCTGCTCGTAGCGTATTTCTTATTATACGGCGGTTGCATGCACCAGGAAGTCCACCATTGGTAACAGTAGTTCCAAATTGTTCTGCCAATAAATCCAAGTACACTGGCTGGTTTAAAGTTCGTCTAATGTAGTCGTCGTTAGTAAAACTACAACCGTTACCGTAAATATGTTGTATCTTATTCATCTAGCAAGTTCATATGTAAGGCTACCAACATTGCATACCCAAGAGCATGTGACTTCTTAAAGGTATATCCTCGACTATCGTCACCATCCCACACACCAGCAAATACTTCTGGCCACGGTTTGTTTTGCAAATGCGATTTGCCTGGGCGTATAATTGATATAAATGCTGCCATACGTTGTATATTGTCTGGCTTCATGGCTTGCAATAGTGCTGTGTAATTTCCCACGTGAACCAGTTGTTGTGCCCAGTCTGCATCAGTACATAGTCGAGACCAATTTGGTTCTTTATCGAGAAGATCGGCATAATGTTCTGGGCTCTTTACTAACTTGTAAACACTCATGTTTAAAAAGTCTAGCTTGAAGTATCCTCGGGTTTCGGCTGTATTATAATCTATTGCAGATATATTAGTTACCGGATCTACTGGGATAGCTGTAACATACACACCTGAATTATGTGGTTTACCTGTTTCTAACCGTGCAGGAATATGCTTAATGTATTTAAGCAGTTCTGCACGATCCGGCAAGTCAATATCAACGTCTGCACTCATAATTTATTATAATATAAGATGTGTTAAATGTCTAGTGTTTTCTAGTACAGGAATGTAGTCGGCCAACTTTATGTTTCTAGACAGATCGAGTCGATCGTTAAACTGAAAAAAATTGATCAGCTTACCAATATCCAACTGGTGATGATTTTCATAATGATCAATAAGGCCATTAATAAAACTGGAAAGCAATCCATCATTTTTGTAGCAGTTTAAATTTTTAATCCGTCGCAAATCTCTTAGTACTACATTGGGATAAGGAAACATCAACGCAGACATTACATCGTCAGTAGTAATAGCTAGTTGAGCATGCACAAGCGAACCCGGAAACTCTTGATCAAAGAACTCAAATAGTTGGTAAAGATTTGTGATGTTATATATTGATACTGTAGTATTAAATGTTACTCTGTGTGCTGATCTAAGATATCTAACATTATCGACAATATTAATCCAGTTACTAGGCCAACGTACATAGTGATTGATATCGCCGAGGCCATCAATACTAACAATGAATCCTACATTATCAAATGACTGCAATTGTTCTCTAAGACGTGCATTGATCTTAGTAGCATTCGTATTAATTATAAATTCAAAATCAGTTTGTTTTTGATCAATGCACCGACTGACAAAGTCATAAAACTCTGGCATAGCAGTAGGTTCGCCACCAGCTACATACAGTTGTGTCAGATTGTTAAAGTTAACAAAATCAAAATTGGTATATTCTTTGTTATCAATATTAGCAATCAGATTTAGTTTTTTATATTCTCGTGCAATCAAATGACTAGCATCCGGATTGCACATCCTGCATTGTAAGTTGCATACATTGCTTGGCCTAATTTCATAAAATGCAGGATTTTCTATTTTACTTAGATCTGCTAACGATGATAGATTAAGCCGGTTTGACCATTCAACAGTTTCTTGTTGTCTGGCACTGATCATCCCTAGTGCCTCTGTACGATAACAAGCCGAGCAATGTGTTGGCAACAACTCGCCGTTTAACATTTTTGTGCGTATATTACTGTAGCCTAGATCGTCCTTAAAACTTTTAAGATCTGATAATTTAGTAATTGGTGCAGTAGATCTACCGCAAACAGTAGTGTTGCCATTTTCTACTTGAAGTTCGATAAACGGAAAAATACAAAAGCTTTTGTTAGTCTTAACTAGATCTTCAAAGAATGTTATGTCTTTCTCGTACGAGGGATCGATAAAAATTACAGAGGTTGCGGCTCTTGCCTGCTTGGCTAATCTTATAGTTTTGTAAAATGCGTCTGGATGAGTGTACAATGACTTGGGCTGATCTAGTACAATAACTTGATTAACTTGTCGGCAAAGCTCTAGTAGATTTCCAAATTCAATATCGTAAACACTTGTATGGTAATATCCATCGCTAGCGATATCAGGAGTTAATCCGTCAAGCTCAGTTAGTAGACCGTGGCATGCCATTTGATTTTGATCTGCTAACTTGTGTGTTCTAACATCTGTATCTTCGGTATTGTTACCGAGACATAGTACTTTCATTACCATCCTGCCTGTTTTAAAATGTCTTTAACATAAGCGGTATCTTCTGGATAGTCCCGAAACTTTTGATTCCAAAAATCAGCATCGATAAAAGACCATATCATGGAAACTTGATCAGTCCCAATGCGACCCAAGAATTCCTGCCCTGATTCTGAATTATACAAGACCCAAGCACTGATACGTCCTGTAGAGACAGCATAACATAACGCATTGTCATTTCCATAACGCAAATAATCATTGGATGGATTGTCTGTTTCGTCTGCCCAACGGCTGCCGTATTCAACTGATCTATACAAGGCATCTAGTGGGCTTTCTATTCTAAGATATTGTTCTAAAAACTCTCCGTATACTTTGTCGCTACACCAATAGTCGATCTTCTTATTATTTTTTAATAGCCATACTGTAAACTGCGGTACGTTGATAGCACGTATGCTTACACAATACTGTCCAAACTTAGCAAAGGCACGATAGTAAGGACTACGGGCAAAGTCATCAAACGATTTAGGTTTGCCCGAACCTTGGCTCATTTCATAGAATTTCTGATAGGCCCGTAGTGCTATCTGTATACCAGTTTCACCTTGACTTTGGAACCGTTTCTTTTGTTCGCAAACATGCACCATAAGAGTGGTTTCTTTAGCAAAGGATTTTTTGCAGTATTGGCAGTCGAATTTCATTTTTTAACTTCGTTACCGTGATCTTTAATATACTGATCAAGTTCTTTCTTGGTAGTTATACTAGCAAGTAATGTAAGATCGCTGTCTTTCATAGCCGGATATAACTCTGCTAGCTGTTTCTTAATGGCACTTGCACCTGCTTCTTTCTTTTTTAAAGGTATCCATTGATGCCTGTGTGTGCCCATATCTGGGCTCACCGCAGTAGCACACAGCCATTGTAGCTTAGGATGCTTGTTAATTGCGAAGAAATGTTTGTTTAGATAATGATTGCAGCTTTGTACATAGTACTCTTGTAATTCTCTTGACCCTTGTATGCTAGATCCCCAACGAATCATGAGATAGTTACTAAATTTCTTTAGCTCTTCAGGTGTAAGGCTATCGTAAAAGTCTCGATCTTTATTATCAAAACATCTCATTTCATTGCCGATGTCTAATTTATCACTCATCTTGTGCGGGTGTTCCGTTGCTGTGCTTGTTGCGGATTTTCTCTACGTCCTGCATTTGACGTTGCTCTTGCATGGTACGTTCATCAAAGAACTTTCTAGGGTTACCACATGCAAAACAATTTGAGTTACCACATGTCATGCCGCTTACTTTATGATATCGATGTGGATTGCTTGAATCACCCATAACAACTCCAACACCCCCAAGATCAAAAGCGTGAGCTTTACGTATAGCCATTTGTCTAGCAATGTGTCTGTTCTTTTGTTGTATTCTACGTCCGCGTACTGACTTGTCAGTCGATTTTGTCATTACTTAATCCTTGCTGATACCTCGTTGATGGATGTACGTAAGCGTACTATATCTCTGTGCATTCTGTCAATAGTTTGTTGTTGTGCAGCCACTTGATCTGCTAAAATTCGAATACGTCGTTCCAGATCCTTTTCTTTTTTGTCTGGTTGAGTTACAGTAATTTTTGGTGCAGATGGATTGTCTTCGTATTGTTTCATACTACCAGGCCTTTGAATAATCTACTATCTCGCAATTCCTGCTGATATCCTTGACAAAGTATATACATTCAGGCTTGTGACTATCATCTAACGGTACAGATAGCATTTGCCCATTCTTGAGTTTAGGTGCATACCAAGCTACGTCGTGATATACGTCCACAATTTCAATCTCTGGAAATGTTGGACTAAAACTACTTAGCGGATTAAACTGAAAAACCTTAAACCCTCTATCGTTAATACTGGTCAACGGTAATACTTCTAAGTCACCTGAATCTGGTTCGCCAATTAAGATACGCCAATCCATTGGCATCTTAATTTGATGATCACCAATTTGCAGTACCAATGCAGGACTGTTAAAGCTTTCCAAAAAGATCAACGGTATGTAGTGATAATCTGGATTATGTGGATCGCTATTGTCAAGTATAGCAAAACGCATATCATCAACTTCTTCCGGAAGTGTGTCTAGGTCGTATGCAAGGTTATCTAAAGTAAGTATTCTCATGTTTTAATTATACAGTAAGTAAAAGTTAAAGTCAACGATTATCCATAAAGAATCCGTCTCCAAATTGAAGCCAGTTGTCTCGATGTTGGTATAAGTCAACAAGGTTATTTTTATACAGGTACATCCAATAGATAAAAAATTCCAGGCTAGATTTTTCGGTGCTACCAAATACCCAAGGAGTCATTTCTTCTAGCATTTTATCAACTGAAGTTCGGTGCATTATGTTGGGCGGACTTTCTCTAAGTATTTGAAATACCTCTTCTGGATCTACTTTCCAATAGGTACAAGCATTGTCAATATACTCAAGGAACAGTTTATTCTCGTGATATACACTTCGATCATGCAAGTTGCAAATAGCTTGATTTCCTGAAAATAATTCTGTTTGCCTAATAGGCCTAGTAAGATACATATCGCTATCAACCAGCATATACCATTCACCTGACACCAGTTTGCACGACTGTAATTTAAGCCATTGCTGACTCCACCATCCACTAGTTGCATAGATCCATTTGCTGATATCTGTGTAGTGGAACACTTGTACTCGTTCGATATTTGACAGCAGAGCTTGTGCTTGTGCAAATACCGCTGGCCCATCGTTAACTACGATGTATATAGGATCTGTGAGATTGCCTACACCGTGCAGACTAATAGACTCTGCTGCACGTTTTGCACGATGCAAATCGGCCAAGTATGTTATAATAACTACTTCCATTCCATCTTTTCTACAGTGAAAGGATAATTTGCATCCTTATAAAAAGCCTTGCGTTTAGTCAAGTGCCTCTTGGCAAACTTACATGTACTAGTAATATCCCAAATCTGTACAAAATCTTTGTCTTCGGCTTTGCGAATACCACGCCCGATACTTTGGATTACACGAGTAAAGCTCTTCCCAGATTCCACCATAACCAAGTTAAATATGCGAGGAATATTAATACCGACAGCAGCGACACCGTATGTTGCAATAATAACTTTGTTAGTGCTTGTAGCAATTTCATCGTATTCGTCCTTTCTGTCAGAGGCCTTGGTTGAACCAGACACGAATACCGCTTCGGGCTTATCGCCTAATAGTCCAAACAACGTGCTTAGATATGTTTGCAATAACTTACCTGTTTCGATTCGATCAACTAAGATAAGCGTATTGCCAGAATCTTTAATTTTATCGATAATCTTACTAATGTATTCTAAACGATCTACATTAGTTACAAGGTATTTAAGCTCGCTTTGATAATCGTTATATTCTGCATGATCCTGTAGCTGAACAATATTAACGTGGCATTGTGCCAGAACACCTTGTGCTTGTAGTTCGTGTGCTTTTAGTCTACCGACTACTGGACCTAGGCTGACATGCAAGGATTGAAATTCAAAATCTTCTTTAGGGATAGTGCCAGTTAACCCCCAACGAATTGGTATGTGTGACATTACACCGGTTAACAATGTCTTAAGTGCATCAGCTTTGGCCATATGTACTTCATCCACTATAATGCAGACTACATCTTCTAAGAAGTCTTGTATGGTAACTTCTGCTTCGCCTGACTTGGTATTTTTAAGCAGAATATTTAGACTTTGCCAGGTGCAGATTGTATGCTGACGTCCCCACTCTTTACGATCACCAAAATAAACACCTACATCCAGTCCTAGATTACGGTAGTCAGTTTCAGTTTGTGTTACTAGGCTCTTGTTGGGCACAATAACAATTGACCGTCCGTAGTTGCCTGCTTGCCAACTCAGTGCTGCTGTGATAAGTGTCTTGCCTGCACCTGTTGCAATTTCCTGTAGACTCTGCGGGTTACGCAAGAACTCGTTAATAATTTCAATTTGATAGTCACGTAGAACTACAGATTGTCCTGCACGTTCATGCCCGGCGGGCCAGGTACGATCACTAAATGTATCTTCTGCCATTAAGGCAAACTCAAAGGTAGTTCCGTATGTACGTCGATCTTCCAGCTCGATATCGTAGCCATCAGCATCTAAGACTGGGATAATTTCAGGCAATAAGTTTACATAACTACTGCCGCCTAATTGAAAGAATTGTATACACCCATCCCAACGTCCTAGTCTAACTGCAGGCAAGTATCTGGCAGCCGGATTCATATACTTAAATTTCTTAACCAGGGCTTTTCTTATGTCAAGATCAAGGCCTTCAATCTTGATATTGACTTCGTCTAAAACTTTTATTAAACATTGTTTCATTGTATGATTGGGTTTCCAGCCAGTGCTGATAGAATATGTGTACGGATGAGGTCAGCGGGCAATTTGTTATTTTATGCAATTGTGCAATGGCGTTGCCTGCTAATATGTCTTCTAATGATAACACATCTTGGGTATGCATTGCAAGCATATTAGAAAAGTCCAGTATCATTTGGGCATACCCATCAACATCGGTTGCCCCACATGACCGAACCATCTCTTCCCAAACTTCGGGCCTGTGTAACTTTTGAAATCTAGCAGCAGCCCATTTGGCACACTCTGCTGTATTTACAACAATACCAATAAGCTTATGGTGTTGCCTGACATGGTAGTCAAGATCGTGACTGGGTAAACTATCACACCAATCGAATGTATCATTAAGGTACTGATCTTTTTCTGCATCGCTGTCGAACAGATGAGGTTTTTTAAGTCTAGATCTGTTTTCACTTACTACAACATTACCGTATGGACCAAACTCTATACAAAACGGATCTAATAGTGCAGTAACTAGATCGCCGCAAGTGCCGCCCATATAGACTACAACATGTTTCATGGATTATATGTAAAAATAAACTTGATGTTACCATTGGTGGTGTCTGGATTCTCCAGTGTACTATATATGCCGTTATGATCTGGCTGCTTAGGAGGAAACTGTATGTCGGACCAGGTCAACTTTAAGCCATGACTAGCTTCCAATCCTACAGCCCAGTCCATGAAGTGCTGATGCATATCTACTTTAAGCCTGTTAAGGATTGGTATTTGTGTGTCACGGAAGCTATAAAAGAATCGGCATCCCGGATTCATAATATCAGTATACTCTCTAACCAGTTGATCACGGTCATTGAGGTCATACCATTGGTCACCGCGGTTGTTTACCACAGCAAAATTATCTGCACGTACAGGTAACGTGTGTAGATCTTTGCGTTGGCATATAGTCACATCAGGCCTAAATGTTTTGACTACAGAATGGGTTTCAATTACTTCAATCTCAGGGAATAAGTCTTTGAGATAGTATCCAGAACTGGCAAAGAATACAGTAGTACCTGCTTGGCAATTTTCCAATATAAACTTGTCATAGGCATCTATTAGAAACTTGTCAGTACGTTTACGATTCCACATCCAATACTGATGCTTTAGTCTACCAATACGATAACGGATGTAAAGTGTCTTCCAATCCTGTTTGGTTGGCATGTCGTGATAACTTAATATTGTACGTAGGGTCATTTTCGAGTGATGTAGTAATGTCTATCTGGTACACTCCACGACAGATAATCGCCGCGATCATCCCAGTCAAAACTCATATCAACCACAGTTGAATTAGTCAAGCTGCGTCTTAGCCATTGTGTGATAGCACGTTGGAAGTTGTCATCCAATGTAGCATCATGCCATGTGTTATCGATGTTTAGATAGTGTCTATTCAAGCAAAGATATAAATTAGGACAATCGTCTAGTAGTTTACCAATTTGATTAATCAGTTCTGGGCAAGGATAACGTGAGAAATTTTGATCTGTTACAATAACCAACTCAGCAGCAAGTGGATGTTTGACCATGGTGGCCCGTAATCCATCCTTGAAGATGTCAGTATCCTTGATCAAGTGTACACGGTCAAAATCGTTTAAGTAGACAAAGTCTTCTATTTGTCGTTCTCGCAACAGCTTGAACTCTTCAACAAAAAAGTTGCTTTGTAATTTAAAGTAAGAACGATTCCACCGATACAGATTCATAGGCGAAATAACTTCCACAGGGGTTTTTAATTTAGTAAAGTCGAACATACTGTATGTATCGTTTTGCTATTTACAGTCAAAAAAACAGGCACCAAAATGATGCCTGATAAACAGTAGCCGAGGAGCAAGAGTGGCATACTGCAGATAGTACTAGGTACTATCCGGAAAACCCTAAAACTTCGTCGTACAGATCCAGCAAGTCTTCATCGCTGAGATCACCTAATTCACTTGAACTGATGTCATGGATCCCTTCTAACTCGTCACACCAAATTGCCAGCAGTCGGTCTTTAATAAGTTTACGCATGATACATCTCCTACCTTTGTAATTATACGCTGATTAGCGTATGGTAAAATTTTACCATGTTGAATAATCCGTTATATTTACTGTTGCATCTCCCGACACAGCCCCACTCTTGAATATATCGAACTTGACACATATTTGGGTACCAATCCCCGACGATGAATCTGTTTCAATTGAGAACCATTCTGTATCGGGGAATTTTGCAGCAAGCTCTGCTAATTGTAACACTTGTTTACGGCTAAGCGTGAGATCGCTCATATGTTTTCATTCTCCTGTTTCATTTCCCATTCCATTCGGGTACTGATGACCAATACGGGTATCAGCAGCAGCAGCCATGCCCAATTTTCATGCCGAACCGCAAGTGTACTCAACCAGTATACGCTAACAAAGTCAACCATGTTAAACTTGCTGGTGAATAAAAAGTACTTGAAGCCATACCAAATTGTTTTCATGTTTAATCTCCGATGTACTCACCAAGTATAAGGTTACCCTGTAGATCTTCCAAAATCATAAATCCCACCGAGTCATCAAACATATCAGGGTCCAGATAAAACATACGAATTGTACTCAAGTTGGCAGCAGGTATCGGGGTAACAGATGCAGACTGATAATAGTACAAGGGGAAATATTCATCGTGTACACGATCATGCTTGCCGGTGGCCTTGAACTTTTCACG
>JGI24890J29729_1000950_pt1 | contig 14886 bp, 13 predicted proteins | sample FreactcultureFD7_FD_29729 | JGI IMG/M metagenome (IMG submission 29729)
CCTATGGCCGTCACATAAGTTCCCGAGTTTGCCCCTGCCGCCCCTGCTCCCACTGCAACTGAATTGCTCCCGAGATTTGAGTATCCAGCACTCTGCCCGACAGCAACCGACGAGTTGCCTTGATTAGACCCACCTGAGCCTACTCCTACCGCAACGCACCCAGTCCCCTGTGTATCAATAGCAGCATCCACGCCAATCGCCACCGAGTTGGAACCCTGATTTTCCTGCCCCGCTTCCCACCCAATCGCAATCGAGTTCGCCCCCTGTGTATTTGAAGCGCTTTCAAGTCCAATTGCCACCGAGTTGGAACCCTGTGATACTCGTCCAGCAAAGGTGCCAATTGCTACCGCATTTTGCCGTTGACCCGCAAACGCACACTCGTATCCTATTGCGACAGCATTGGGTTGCTGTGATGTAGACCCCGCAGTGAAACCGATTGCGACCGCCCCCGACCCCTGTGCGTTTGACCCCGCTTCGGTGCCTATCGCAATCGCATTTGCACCCTGTCCCGTCATTCCGTCGTTGTCGCCAATCGCAATCGTGGAGGTCGCACCGCTGGTCGTCAGGTTGGGGAAGTTGCCGACGAACACGGCGTTGGAGTTCTTGTTTGCAGCAGGTACAGCACCGCCCGTGAGGTTCGCAAGGTAGCACCCCGCAGAGGATATATCTACAACCGCCCGTCCGTACACAGGGGGGACAATCGGCACAGAACCGCCCGACGGGTTAAACACGCCATTGTAGAACTGAACCCCCGTAGGGTTTATAATCTCACTCGCCTGAACCTGCGTCGCATTGTAGAGTGTGCCTCCGCCCGTGAAGATTACACGGCACCCGTCACCACGCCCCGAGTTTTGGAGGAATATGCCGTTCTGCCCGAGTCCAATGCCGTGCTCCAACGTCACATACGACCCTGCCGCAATCGCAATCGCACCCCCCATCGCAATGTTGGCAGCACCTAAGCCGTTCATCGTAATGAAGGTCGGTGTCGTCATCTCAATCCCCACGGGAAGCACATCGATGCGCTGGGTGTTAATTCCTGCTACGGGCAGTGTCCCGATGGTGATGCCGTGAACGGTGCCTCCTCCGTCCAGAGTTGTTCCGCCCTGAACGTAGAGTGTGGATAGACCCACGGGAATGTTTCCTCCGTAGATGTTCGCAGACCCGAAGTTGTCGGTCGGTAATACTCCGTTCGTCCCCACCTGAACCGCACTCCCGAAGAAGTTACAACCCGACCCCGCAAAGGTTTGACTTAACAACCCCGTCATCTCAATACCCTTCGTCTCCATCTTGGTCTGGACTTTGATGTTGGACGTGGACGCCAGATAGATACTGCCTCCCGAAGTCAACGAGAGGTCGGTCGTGGATTGAATTGCGAACCCACTCATATTCACATTCGCCACAGCAGGATATGTCGCCCAGTTTGCCACATCACTGGGAGGCAACGAACCCGTATAGACAGGTTGTCCGTCCACGAGTAGTTCGGTGCCCGAAGCAGTGAGGACGACGTTCTGGGTGTTCCCCGAGATACTCACACTGGGAGTATTGGAAATGGCAAACCCACTCATATCAACGTTCGTAACAGCAGGATATGTTGCCCAGTTGGACGTATCCACACTTGCCGTCGTCAACACTGGTACGGAGTTCAAGAGTAGGGTCGCACCCGAGTTGGTGGAGGTCAGGACTGCTGCAAACGAAGTCGTGGCAGTGAAGATGGCAAGGTTGTTGGAAACGTTCAATCCCTCGGCATTCATCGTCGTAGATGTAATCGTGTCTGCTCCAAATATAGGAAACCCTGCCATATCCAGACTCGCATTTGCCTGATACGCTGCCCAGTTGGAGACGGGGTTGAACCCGTTCACGAGTATCGTGTTCCCGAGAGTGGAGACTTGGTTGCCGTCCAGTTGAAACCCACTGACGTTTTGTAAGGCAAAGTTGGAGACGTTGACGTTCGAGATAGCAGGGAACAGCGCCCAGTCGGCAACGTTGGAGATACTGGTGATGGTTGCTATGGGTATTCCGTTGAGAAGTAAATCACTGGCATCGGCCGTGAGAACCTGTTCGTCAATCTCAATACGGGAGCAGTTGGAGATGGCATTCTGGGACAAGTCCACGAACGACACGGCAGGGTACAGCGACCACGACGACGGGTCTACTTGAATATTGTAGACATATCCCGACAGGTTCGTGACCTCGTTGGATAGGTTGGCAATATCACCCGACAACCCGATTATGTCCCCTCGTGAGGCATATATCGGTTCTGTCCCCCCGTAGGTGATACACGGGAACACCCCGTTATTCGTCTTGTCCGATTCGTCAGGCAGGGTCATCAACATCGGTTCTTCAGCCCGAAGATTACGGGGTATTGCGCTAACGGGAGTGACTAAGGGCAAACGGAACAGCGGTGGAGGCACGACATCGACGGGTTCAACGTACGGGACACCGACTTCGGGGACACCGATTTCGGGTCGGTGAACCACGTGTTTTATCGTTGTCGGGTTGACGGGTAAACTCGGTGGCACACTCAAATCCTCAACAGGGTTGGGGACGTGTGTGAATACCCTCTTATTTCGTCTCATATTACTCTTGCAGAAGATTATATCTGCCTTGAATAAATGCCGAATATCCCACCTCACGTAGCATATTTCCCGAAGACGAAGGTGTCTACGGCCGACGCTATATTTGCCACACTACAAGGTGTAGATAGTGAGGGTGCCAATATTACGTCTCTCACTGCATCGGCAGGTATTTCTGCCACACCTTCTACGGGGTCGGTGCTTCTCACCAATTTGGGTATTAAGCAGATTGTGGGTGCGGGAGGTATTGGTGTTGCCTACAATCCCCAACTTGACGAAGCAGAAGTGTCTTGCCCTGCCGTAAACAACGTGGCAGGTGTCCTCAAAACGTTCATTCCACAGGCGTTCAACTCGGGAGGCAACATCACCGAGGCCATAGACCAAGGCACGGACGTGAACCTCTTCACGATTACGATGCCCGTAGTATCCACCTATATGAAAATCACCCTGTTCTTTGCGAGTGGAAACCACACCCAAGAGCCTATCCTGTATGCGCAGACGACGGGGGGTGGGGCAGGCACTATCAACCCGTTCGTCATCTACCTGTCCTACATCAACTCCACAGGCACCCCACCCACCGATACGGTCAACAACCCTATTAATAGTTCTCCCAACTCGTATGTCTTCAACGGCATCGCAAAGGCAGTCCAAGACCCCGACACACTTGACTTCACGGGTGGAACGTTCATGCCGAACATCACACTGGAAATGTTTGCTCCCGACCCGACAAATATCTGGTATGTGAACCTTGCCCATCTCGGCCCTCGTGACCCCAACGTCCGAGTCGTGTGGTCGTATCAGACGATTGAACCCGACGTTGCCACCGCACGGGCAGAGAACGTGGTGTCCGAAACGGTGGTGACTCCCGATTAGTTCGCAAAATACTCGTAGATACTAATAAAGATGCCGTATATCCCCGTAACAATTACTCACTTGGCTTCCCAACCGAGTTCAAACGCACCGAACAGTGCCCTCTTTGCCTACACGAATACGGTCAGTGGGGGACAGGCGCAACCCGACGGAGTCAAGTCCATTACCGCAGGATACGGGGTTGGAGGAGGTGGGTCGTCGGGTGCTGTTGCCCTAACGAGTACGGGTATTCAAACGATTACTGCTGGGTCGGGGGTCTCCGTCTCCACATCGGGAGCCCTGACGACACTCACGGCAACGGGGGGTGGTGCCACGAGTGGAACGTCCGTACGATATGCCACGTTCCTAAACAACCCCGTCACCTTCCTCCCCAACGCCTCCACCGTGCTGTGTACTCTCAATACCCCGACGACGAACAACTATGCCGAAGTCTCGGTCGGGTTCGTCCCTGCGCAACCCAACCCCTACGTGGCACCCGTCATCGTGCCTTCGGGTGGCCCAATCGGTCTGGGGATTTACCTGTCTCCGTCTCCCACACTGACCCCGACCATCATCTCCAACTGCTACGGGTCGTTGATTGCCGAGACCTCTGCCATCTCCAACATTCCCTTCATTCTCCCCGACGTGACGGGGCAGTCCACGTATCCCGCGAACGCACTCTACCTGTCGGCAGTATCCCCCACACCCGTAAGCACGTGGTATGTCGTTGCCTCAAACTTTCAGGGGTCTGCTCCGTATATCGGTGCCGACACCTGCCAAAAAGTAATGTGTTCTCTATACGCCAACAATATTACCTCGTCGTAAAGTAAAGCAATGCCGAATATTCCTCCCCTCCTATCTCATCGTCGTGGTGATGATTTTGCCCCGAACCCGAGTGGTCTTCCTCTATTCGTAAATCCTGCCAACGTATCGGGGGGGGTTGTGGGTGGGGGTGTAGAAAACCTTGTCTCTACAAACGAGTATCTCCTCATCACACTGAGCGACCTCATCACTCCTGCTTCAAAGGGAGACCTGTATGTGACGAACAACGGAGTCGTGTCGTTGGCACAGGGGGTTGGTATTAACATCTCCAACACGTCGGCGGTAATCAAGAACGTCAGTGTGAGTGGTGCCAACACCTCCACGACACCCCACGTCACCCTCCTGACGCAGACGCCGTTCCTCCACAACATCGGGACGACTCTTTCGTATACGAACTTCCCCTCACAAACGGTCGTCCCCATCATTCAGGTCACGACTGCTTCGGCATACAACTACTGCGAGTTCAGTTATGGGTGGAATCCCATTCTCCCGAACGGAGATGCGTTTCCAGCGATGGCATCGTCCAACGACACGGCGGCACCGATGCATTTCTATCTCACTCCGAGTCTGGGTGTTCCATACACCAGCACGTCTATGTTTAACCCCCTCGTGTTCCCGAACGTCCAGAACGAGGGAACGACGTATCTCCCGACGGCACTCCAAAACAGCAATGCCGTATTCAATTCCACAAACATTGCCATCCCCGCCTTGAAGATGATTGCGTTCTCTGCTGCCCCGTCGTCCAACTGGTATTTCGTGGGAAGCAACAGTGACCCCAGTGCGACACCCGTTCCGTATATCAACGCCCAGACGACGAACAGCATGAGTTTCAATATGTACCTGTGGAATGCTACACTCTCCTAAGCAATGATTTGACTATGGAGTAGTTTCGTGCGGAACACGTCGCCGTGAATGGAGTCAATGACTATCCAGTGGTGGTCTTTGGTGAGTTCTCGGTATGCCTTGATTTTATCTCCCAGACGCATCTTCGTGGGGAAATAAGATATCAAAAAGGACTTGATGACTGCCTCCACGTTGGCATCGTTGTTGAGGTAGCCAAGCATGACGTAGTTGATGTTGCCTCGGACGACGTTGTTGAAGATGGTGAGGGACTGACCGCAGTAGATTCCACAGACCCGTTGGTTGCGGTAGGTACAGAAGAGTTTCTTGATTTCGGGGTCGTTCTTCTTATCCACAACATCATCAATAATGTGGAGGAACTCATACTCGTTACTGGTCTTTTTGTTTATGATGTGGGTNTCGTGAATGAGTTCGGGGAGATACTTGTCGGCAATGGCACAGGATTTCAGGAGGGGTTTGTAGATGTCGCCGTGTGCCGAGGCAGAGTGGAGGGTCGTGATGTGGTGTTTGAAAATTGTCTCGTAGAGGTAATTCATAAACGTGGACTTGCCGCTACGGGTTGAACCCATCAACAACATAGAAATCCCGTAGTCTTTGGACGGGAGTTTGAGAGACTCAATGTTCCTGTCTTCAAACAGACTCTCCACGGGAGGGACGGGTTCGGCGGTAGATTTGCGGGGCATATTATATTCTACACATTAGATTAATCAGGAGAAAAATGGCGGACAATCCTTTCCTGAAAAACTTCCTAAAAATGAGGCACGAGTTGGAGAGACCTATGATGAAGAAAGAAGAACCACTCAAAAAGGGGTCTACGATTCCCCTTCCCGCACAGGAGGAGGGGATTTCATTAGCAACAATCATAGAGGAGACACCTCCCAAGTCCACCGTGCTGAAATACTTACGGCAACGGATAGAGTTTTTGACGGCCGACGACTAGCACTAAACCTGACTTTGAATAGCAATGAACGGGTGGTTGTCGGGTCGTTGAATACGGATATACCACCCACCCTCCATATCGTCTGCAGGATACTCTACTCCCACATCGTCTTGGGTCGGTGCCTCATAACACACCACCCTGTTCTTCCCGACGACCCTGTATCTCCATATCAACATACCTGAACGGATAGTCTCCCATACAACTACGAACCTACCTCCAACTTTCATATTTGTGAGACCTATCCATATACGAAACTTGGCATCCATTTTACGACTGCCCGACGGGGTAAAGTTGTCCCTTCGGGGACTTCGTGGCAGGAGTCGGGGGAGCAACCGACTTCTTACTGGCACCCTTGTGCATCACGGGAGCACCGACATACTGACCCTCAGCAACGATGGGTGCTTCCGAGGCCTTCTCNCCTCCCTTTGACCCACCCGACAGCAGACCCTCCATCATGGCATACTGACGGGACGTGGCACCAAGTACAATCCCCGACCTGACCGAGGCAGGAATACGTCCTTGCTTGGAGGGGTTCTGGACGATGGGCATCATTGAATGCGAAGTAACGTGCGACATCTCTGTTTATTTACTATGCAGAATATTCTCTGGCATACTAATAAAAATGCAGCAACTTCTGAGCGAGTCCGTCCAGGCGTCCGTCCGTCCCCACGAGTGCTTCGACACTTACTATGCCGACCCAAAGAACAGCAAGGTGCAGTGCTTCCCTGCCATCGTGGAGAATCGTTTCGTCACGGCCCTCCCGTCGCTTACGTCGGGTAGCACGAGCACAATCACATTTAACCCCGACGGCCAAGTCAGTGATATTATCGTCACTGCGGCCCTTCCTGTCCCTGCCACTCCGACGGGTGGTGCAGCCGCAGGTGAGGGTCTTGGTCTCCAACGCGGTTGGCTCTACCAGATGGTTCAGTCCATCAGTATCCGTTATGCGGGGTCGTCCCTGTACTTCTTCGGCGGTGAGCAGGAACTGATTGAGTGCCTTGCCGAGTGTGAGGACTCACAGAAGCGTGATGACCTCCTGTCTCTGGGTGGTGCCGAACTCACGTCGGCGGCGGCATGGGCCATTGCCTCCAATCGTCAGGCCAGTATCTACATCAAACTCCCCCACAACTCCCCCTCGGCACAGGAGAAGCCGATTGGTATGCCTACGGACGTTTTCAGTGCCCCGATGCAGGTGCAGATTCAGTGGAAGCCGTTTGCGTCGGTCTTCCTTGCGAATGCCACGACGGGTGCTACTCTTGCGGCAGTTCAGGCCACGATTCCGACCCAGTTCTCGTCTGCCCAGATGCAGTTCAAGCAGGCACACCTTGCTGACCGTTCGGACGGTGCGGCGGTACGTGAGGACTTGTCTAAGCATGCCCTGTCTATCCCGTTGAAGAACTTCATGCAGTTCCAGTTCACGGCTGCCCTCCCGTCGCAGGCGTCTTCGGTCTATCAGGTCAACCTCACGGGCTTCCGCAGTGGGTCGGTTCAGGGTATTCTTGTGTGGGCAGTTCGCAACAGTGACCTGTCGTCGGTTCAGGCCAAGAACCCCCTCAACTACCTCCCGTTGCAGAGTGTGTCTCTGTCGGTCAATGGTCTCGTCTACTTTTCGTCCCAGAACGGCAACTCCCAGCTGTGGAACTTGGTGGAGAAGAAGACGGCATCAATGGTGTCTACGACATCTCTTTCGTGGGACACTCCTTCCCAGACGTATACGACGGAGGGTAATGCGGCATACTGGACGTGGATTCCGTTTGCGCAGGGTGTTGAGACCCTCCGTGACGAGTCGATGCTGTCGAACGGCCTGGGCATTGCCAACAGCGTGGTGAACCTTACGGTCGACACGGGTCTTGCCAACACGGATTGCACCCTGTATGCTAGCTATCTCTACAACTGCACATTCCTGGCGTCTGGGGGCTCGGGCGATTACGTCTTCTGAGGCAATTTTATTGTCGTGTAAAAGATAAATGAACCCATATTCATCTGCTCATAGTCCTACCGATACAATTCGTCAGGCGAGTGATGTTCTCCTCTGTCTGGATAGTGCCGACCGTGGCGTGTCTACGTCGTTGGCAGGTGAAGTTCTCACAGTACCCACAACTCAACCCTTCAACGATTTCAGGTTACAGAAACCACAGGCACTCGTTCAGGGTGGCATCAAACGACTGAAACTCAACGAGGTTCGGTTTCCCTACACCACACCCAACATCATTGCGGACGTGACGAGTTTTGTGTGGATACAAGTATATGCCACTCCCGACGGCGACCCGTCCGACCAGTTCCAGTTTGACCTATTCACGTCGTCACCCACCCCGTCTGGGCCGACCGTAGACTTTCTTCAAGGAAGCGAGTTCTACAACTCAAATGCCGTAGGTGAGCGTCTCGTTGAAATCCTGAATGCGAATGTGACTATTGGTGGCACGGTGAATACGTGGTCGTTTGTTTCATCTGCCTCGGGTGGATTCTCGTTGAGTGTTGCTCCCGTCGGTGCAAACCCCCAAGTATATTTCACGATGACGAGTGCCGACATTGACTTGACGGGTAAGGTTGTATTTCCACCCAAGTCTCTACTGTCGGTTCTCGGGTTTGATACGGTCAACTCGGCATCCCAGAATCAATATACCCCGACAATAACCAAGAATACTTTGTGGTCTCCTATGACCTACACGCAGTATATTGATATAGTGTCGGTCAACCTCACCCGTTTCCAGACGATTGCGGATACGAATACACGGCAGAATAGTCGTGGAAATCTAATCTGCCGACTTTATGTGGCAGATGAGAACTCCGTTGTGCCTACTTCGGCACCTGTTTGGAATACGCAGACGAACGAGGTGATTTTCTTCAGCACTGCTACACCTGCAGGAGAACAACCCTTTGTAATCCATCGGCAGTTCCAAGAACCGAAGGTGTTCCGTTGGGAGAACGAGGCGTCCATCAACTACATTGATATTCAGTTGTATGACGATTGTGGAAACCTGTTGTGGATTCCCACCAACCTTAACACGAGTAGTCCAGCAAACTTCCAGATTACCTTCAAGTGCTCCGAGGAATGAGACTAAACGGCAAACTCCAAGGGGTACTTTCGTGAGAACTCGGCAACCTTCTTTGCGCCATACTTCTGGACGAGGGTGTGAATGAACCTCTGTTTACGATTGTCGTTCTTCGTCCCGAAACTCAACTTACGACCATCATCAAATACGGCAACCCATTCTGTATTTGATGACGGAGAAATGACCGAGATGGGACGAATCGTGCTTGACTCGGCAAGGTGGAGGAATGCGTCCATTGTATATGTACGAGACATTAAACGAAAATTGTTGGCCGAGGTGACTCGGGAGAGGAGGGAGGAGAGACACTCATCAATTTCTCATCGAGTTTAGTTTCAGATGACGGAGCAGACAGGTCTACTTTGAGACTATTCTCCTGACCGAAGCACTTTGACCGACACGAGGAGTGTTTGAGAAACTTGTAAGTGACGAGCGCTACGAGCATTACAAGTGTCCCGACATTTGAGTATGTGCCGAGTTGTTCCATTATCTATATTCCGAAGATTTGGCATAGGCGATGTTGAGGGCTGTCAACTGGCGCTTTGCCATTACCAGCGTTAATCCATTGTGGGAGTGGGGTTTTCCGTCCTGTCCGTAGACCTTGTATAGGTTTTGGTTTGGCATCTTGCGTATGTGATACGGCATTTGGTATAGGACGAGGAATAAAAACGGGGGTCAGAAGTTTCTCCGTGTCGGGGTCGTGACGGAGTTTGTCGCAGAAGGGCATTCCGTCTTACTTTATATGTATCAAAAAAGAACCCCATTCAACATTGTGGGTCGGGAGAGATTTGATTTGGTGTTTCTTGGAGAGCATGTGAGTGTAGAGTGAGGTCGGCAGTATCTTTGTCCCACAGGTGCACGTCACATATCGGTCGTCCTTGTGTTTACGTTCTCCTCTGGGCATCCCTTTGTTTTGAGGCGGTGTTTTTTCTTATAAACAAGTGCCAACGTTTCTCGTTCGTGTTCGGCTACTATCGGTTTGCGAATGTTTACACACGGATTATTCTCAACCCAATACCTCTCTCGCCATTTGAGTTGTTCGACAGGGATATTGCTCTCGACACTCTCAACGATACAATTATCTATTCCTGCGGCATCAAACAGGTCAAAATACGAACACTTCGTAGTATGACTCCCTTCCTTCCAACGTCTATAATGAGACCGATGGTTTGCCCTACGACGACTCATAGTATCGGTTGTCGAACCATAATACGGCAAGAACGGAGGAGGAGGTCGAACAATGTATACGTCAGGCATTACGGGATATTTGTTAGTATCCATTCAATCCGTTTTAGTTTTTAAACGACTAATGAGTGTGTATGCCACTCTCGGGTGGCAAAACCATTCCATATCTTCGGGGGCAACATAGAAGGACTTGACTGCGTCACCTTGTAGGTTGTATAGGGTTCGGGCGTAGGCAAGTTTGAAGTGTTTCAGGTCACCCTCGTCCACCTCCTCACTATCGAACAGCATGTTGTTGTAGATGTCCTTGTCCCGAAGGTCGTTGTCCTTACACAGGATAGGCACTCCGTCGTCGACACTGACGAGAGTTCCCGTCTCCGTCAGTTCGTATGTGATTCCGTGAAACTCTGCCATACGGGCGTTGTACTTATCCACAATCTCGTTGCGGTAGGCAATCACGACCTCTGCCTCTTCGGGAGTCTTGGTCGAGTATTTCAGGAGTTCTGCTTTGAGGTCAAGTTTACCCTCACGGAGGTCTTTGTAGTATTCGGCAGTGAAGTCGTTTCGTCGGTTGACCGAGAGTATCGTCTGGTTCGTGAAGAACAAGTCCAACCACGACTGGGCACTGAACTGAGCATGTTCCTTGACGGGGAGNAGTTGGTTGAANTCCCCGTAGGACGTGATGGTCTTACCGAGCAGGTGCCACTTGTAGAGCAAGTCCCAGTGAGTCCGAGTCATAATACCACACTCCTCCACGATGATGTGCTGTTCGGTCGGGGTCGTGTGGTTGAACTCGTATTTCTGTATGACCTGTGCGTTCCGTCCGTTCTTTCGGTGTTGTACGATTGCCGAGTGTTTGCTGGATACGATGAGATAGTCGGTGGCGAGGGAGGGTATGAGTGTGTGTTCTATGTGGTACGACTTGCCGTTTCCTGCGTCTCCCGTGATGAGGGTGTTGTGGTTACGGAGGTTTTGTTTCATCGTGATGGTGGAGGTATGGACGTTTCGGGTCGGTTGTTTGATGTCGTAGTGTCCGAGTTTCCAACCCCGAAGACCCTTCCCCTCCACACGAATATTCTTGACGGCACGGGCATCGATGGTGATACTATCCGTGTTGATTTGACGAATGTGTTGAAAGAACACGTTGAGTTCCCTCATCTTCTCGTAGATGAACCGATTTGCCCTGTCCTTGATTTGGATAGCAATGGGTTTGTGGTTGTAGACGTTGCCGACGAAAGGTTCACTCTCGTACTGAACGAACCTACTTCCATCACCGAACGGAAACCAGAACATATCGGGGTGTCGTTCCTGCTCACCCACGACCATAGCATTGGTCTCCTTTGCCCTCTTCTTTACCGACGACTGAAATACCCCGATGGTTCGGTTGATGAAGTTCTTGAAGACGTGTTCGGGGAGACGATTGTATAGGTCGAGGATAATTCGGTTGAAGGTGTTGTATTTTCGTTTACAGAGGATACGCTCTTGGACTTTGAACTTGACTCCCTGTTTCTTGGCGTAGAGGAGGTGTTCTCCTGCGTAGATGTCCTGTTTGGGGAGCAGGACATTCTGGCACTCGGGAGTTGCCACGTATAGTGCGTCACTACGGAGAACGTCAATGTCTCGGTCTTCCACAGGGGACTGCCGATAGTCTACGGTCAGCAAGAAGTCCAACGAGGACAGTGCTTCCGAGTAGCACTTGTTCTTGTCGATGGTGACGGTTTCACCCTCCGTAATTGGGGACTGATAGTAGAGGGGGGTCTTGATGTGGTCGACGGGAAAGAAACTACGGAGGTCTTCGGTCTCGTAGTACTCCGTGATGAGTTCCATCGTCTTCTGAAACGAGATGTTGTAGACGATGAGGTGGTGGAGGTCGTAGGATTTCAGTATCAGTTCACACTCGTCGTAGTGTGGGTTGTAGAAGTGGTGAGTGTCTCCGTCTATGAAACTACGGATAGTCTGGTCGTCGGGGTTTATCTTGACCTCACTCGGGTGCCGACGATGGACGTGGATAAGGTCGCTGAAGAAGACTTGGAGTTCCTCGTGTGAGTGCTGTTGGAGTTTCTGTGGTTTCAGGTGTTTGAAGTGGAGTTCCTTGCCCTTGACGGGATAGATGTGGTCGTTGAACGCAAGGTATACGAGACTTGCGTGTTTGTGGGACTTGGTCTCGGGGATATGTTTCCCGATGACGTTGCCGTATACGTCAAACCCCACCATACGGATTTTGTATTTGGAGCAGAAGGTGATTAGGTCTTCGGTGGAGACTCCGTCTGCTGTTCCGAGTTTCCCGATAGGGTCTTTCTTCTGTTTGGAGATGTCGGGGTATTTCTTACGGAGGACTTCACGGACGCAATTCTCGGTGGTCTCCGTGAGACGAATGGTGTTGTCGAAGAGGTTGACTACGTCCAGTGGTTTGTAGTCCCTCATACGCATGTTGTTGATGTCGTATCGCATGATTTCTTGGGTCGTGATGTCTTGGACGCTGGTGATGTCTACGGAAATGAGATGATATTGAGTATGTCCGTATCGTTCTTCAATTTCATCGTGTATCTCTATTTCGAGGTCAGTGTTCGTGCCCCTGAACTGGGTGATAGTCCCTCGTTCAGTACGAGGGTCGTCGTTGCTGATGACGAAGGTGAAGGAGTATTTCACAGAGTAGGTTCGTCGCGAGTTCAGAGTCGTGATGATACGTGGGGCGAACCTCTCGGGTCTCGGGAGAGCAGGTCTCTGTGGAATAGCAAGCAGAGGTTTCAGGGCGACACCCTCACGAACTGCCTTGAGGACGGGGAGGAGTTGCCGCTGTTGACTCGGAGGGGGTGGAGGATACAGGCGTTGCGATTGCTTCCGTTTGAGACGGACGACCTGTTTCAGTTGTGCCAGCGCTCCACTGAATACCCGCCTCGGGTCGAAGGGGGGTGGTGGAATACGCTTGCGACGCCTCCCCGAGTACACGACTCCACTGCCCGACATTGTTCTATGGCAAGGAAAAAAACTGGGGTGACGACTATCCGTTTTGGAGGGAGCGAGGGGGTGGTTTGACTGGTACATTAGTTTGACTGATACATTTACTTCTTCTCCTTCTCCTTCTTCTGAAACTCGGAGATGACCTTGTGGTTGTAGATACATGCCCACATCACGTGCACGGAGAGTGTGTCCTCCTCACCACCATCGGGGTTCTTCTTCTTCAACACCAACTCACGAATCCCCATCGGAGCGCCTTTCCCGTCGTCTCTGGACGTGAGATAGAGTCTATTCTTCTCCATCACCCCCTTAATCTTGGGGGTTTGAAAGACACCCAACATACTCTCTTCCAGTTTTTTGTAGGTCGTGTTGTCGTCAAAGTCCGTGATGACAGCTCCAGCGAAGACAAACACAAGAGGACTTCCCCGACACAGATTCCTCAACCCCTCTTCAACCATTCCCTTGAAGTAAGCGGCCGCCGTCTTCGTGTTTCCCCGTATGTGGTTTTCCACTATTTCATTCGCATTCTGCCTGAACTCTCTCTCAAAGTGGTCGCTCATCTTGTCTGTCTGTCCTGTGTCGTGTCTCGTAGTAGTCTCGTGTGTCGTGTGTCGTGTCTTGTAGTGTCTTCGTGTTGTCCCCCACCTCCTCCTCCTATGGGTCTTCTCGAATCCGTTTTGGTGACTATCAAGTTGAGCCGACAAAACGGATTACAGCAAACAACCCTATTCAACCCCGACCCTATACAAAAAGTTTTTTGTTTTTTTTTCTTTTTTTTGTTTTGGGTGTTTGTGTTTGTGTGTTTAGTCGGTGGAGGGAGCATTGGACTGGGAGCGCTTCTTCATCTCCTCTGCCACACGGAGAGCTGCCTTCTCCTCCTCCTTGTGAACTGCGCGCCAGTACAGAGGGGACAGAACCTCGTCAGCGAACTTGATACTGACGAGACACACATACATCGTGTGCGTCAGAATCTTGTTGGTCGGGTCGGACGGGAGAATACCCGTCAGTTCCCGTACACCGACTGCCACGGGTTTGAGTCCGTGGTTGGCGAAGAACCGAACCATCTTAGCGCTCTGGACGATGGCGCTTGAATCCCGTTCGAGAACGTCCAACGTCTTGTCCGTCTTGTCCGTGATGATACACGGGGAGTAGATGAACCCCATATCACCGAGCGCTTTCTTCTTCTTCCGTATGGTCTCGGGTATGAGACTCTTGAACTCAGCGAGCGCCGAGTGTGTGCATCGGGGAACGGCGTCCTTGAAGAGACCCACACGGGACTCCTTCCACGACTCCTCAATACAATCGTGGAGCAGAGACGCGTCCGTCGTGTTCTCGTCAACCTTGAAAGTCCTGTCTCCACCTGATTCTGCGAACGTCTTGGGAATCTTCCCACCTGCGCCACCACGATTTATGAAGGGAGGGGTGCTGTTGTCTGCCATCCTGTCTGTCTGTCTGTCCTGTGTCGTCTTGGTCTTCTTGTCTGTCTCTGCTTGGCGCTTGGTCGGGTTATAACTACGGGGATAGTTATATGGTCTTGGGGGTACACCTCCCCTCCTGCCATGGGCACTCAGCGATCCGTTTTGGTGACTATCAAGTTGAGCCAACAAATCCGTTTGACTCGGATTCCGACTCGGATTTGCGGCTAAGGGAA
>JGI24890J29729_1000951_pt1 | contig 14831 bp, 15 predicted proteins | sample FreactcultureFD7_FD_29729 | JGI IMG/M metagenome (IMG submission 29729)
AGCGGATTCTTTGAGACGGCGCTAGCTGCCTATGGGCAAGAGGGAGAGCCATGTCCGCGGTGCGGGCGGGGGATAAGAAGGATTGCCTTTGCTAATCGCTCATCGCATTTCTGTCCGAAGTGTCAGGTGAAGAGTAGGTGACCTACCGATTGTCGGTGCCGGTCATTACAGTTTTCCCATGACCCTTCGCTTCCGTAAATCAGTCAAGATCATTCCGGGCGTGCGCCTGAACTTTAATAAGAACAGTACCAGCCTCTCCTTCGGAGTTCGTGGTGCGAGGATGTCGGTCAATACCAAGGGCGATATCTATCGAAGTGTGGGAATTCCTGGGACCGGTATTTATGACGTCGAACGAATCTCGGGTAAAGCTCGCGCGCGGGCGAAGGCAGGGATTCCAGAGGTGCCTGAGAATTTGCCTCCCATCGAAATCTTTGAAGGCGAGGTCGGAACCCCAGTTACTTTGGGTTTATTTGCCAAGAAGTATGAGAAAGATTTTGATGTTGCCGTTAATGCTTTCACCGTTGAGGCGCTCAAGAATTACGAAACGGTGTATCCAGAACATGCATTGACGGCCCGCGCTTTCACCATCACCTTATTGATGAGTAAGCCCGAGAGTTTTGATGAAGGCATGGCGGTTGCTTCCGAAATTTGGGGCAAAAGACACGAGCTGATGGAGAATGATTTATGGCTTCGCTACAGCAAACATGTGAGACTTACTACTCCTATTGCTCCAGGAATTGTACTTCGCTCGGTATGGAGCATGAAGGCGCTGGGATTGATTTACTCCGAAGGATTACAGGCACAGAAGAAATTCAAAGAGGCGCTTGAGGTTCTTGGGCAAATTCAACAAGATGTAATTGTTCATGTTGCGTCATGTGAGATTCAAATTCAAGCTGGAATGTTTGATGAGGTCATTAAGTCAACCGATGAGATTGAGAACACAGATGATGCCTCAACAATCTTGCTGATCTTCCGTGGGATTGCCTTGCGAGAAAAAGGCGCGCTTGATGCAGCCATTGAAGTATTCAAATTAGCCAGGGCGAAGAAAGATCGCTCGGAAGTTATCTTGAATAAGGCNCTNTTTGAGCGAGCACAGGCTTATGAGAAATTGGGCAAGAAAGCGATGGCTCGCAAGGATTACGAGAAAATCTTGGCGACCGATGGCTCCTATGCAGGCGTGGCTGAAGCCCTGAGGGGTTTATCACCTGATCACAGCGAGTGAAGATACGTTGTCAGCGATCCCATCACGGTTGAGACGGCGATAGCGAGCAAGAGCAAGCCAAAGATGCGGGTCAGGATGTTGAGGCCCTGTTCGCCCAATAACTTTTCGACCGGCTCTGCTGCGAGCAACAAGATTCCCGTGAGGGCAGAGAGCACGAGAATGATTACGAGGTCTGCGGGACGGACGTGACCGTGTTCGGAATTACCGATGGCGATAACGGTGGCGATGGCACCGGGACCAGCCATCAAGGGAATGGCGAGCGGAACGACCATGGCGCCTTTGGGATTGGCGACCATGATGGAGTTTTGTTTACCCATCACCATGGACCAACCAATGGAGCCGATAACCATGGCACCGGCGATGCGGAATGCGCCCATTTGAATGCTGAGCAGATTAAGGATGACATCACCGAGGAAGTAGGAGATCAGGAGAGTAAGTCCTGCAACTGCTGCGGTATGGATTGCGGTGATGCGGCGCTTCTTAGGAGTCAGGGTGCTGGTGAGGGAGAGGAAGACGGGGATTGAGGTGATGGGGCTGACGATGGCGAAGAGTGCGACCAAGGTGGTGACATCGGAACTTACGTGCATGGGGAGAGTGTGGCACAGAGATAACCCTCGTGCTCTATTCCACGGGATTATTAATTTGCCTTTGATTTAATTATGACGTGTTTTAATTTCGCAACTTTGAATTAACCCTGATTACTATGAGTACATGCGGAAGCAGGTATTTGTAGCAATCGGAGTGGTTGCGATTTTGGTTGCAAGCGCGGCGCAAGTTAGTGCGGTGACGATGCAACTCCCGATTCACTCGGTGACACCAGGTGCGACTAATCCATCGGTGACGCAAGCAAATATCGGATCTACGATTTGCGTGGTGGGTTACACAAAGACGATTCGTCCACCGGCCTCATATACGACGGGATTGAAAAGAGCGCAGTTGCGCGGTTCTTATGCGTTTTATGGATCAACAAACACCAAGCTCTTTGAGGAGGATCATTTGATTCCCTTGGAGGTTGGGGGAGCTCCGCGAAGTGCGGCGAATTTGTGGCCCGAGCCATGGGCCAGTGCACGGATGAAGGATCAACTTGAGAACAAGATGCACTTGTTGGTCTGTGCTCACCAAATCACCTTGGCTGTGGCGCAAAAGGCCTTTGCCAGCAATTGGGTGGCTGCGTATAACAAGTACGTGTAGTGGCCACGACGGCCGCCGTTTGCTATTGGAAGCCATCGGTCCACACCCAAGTTAATTTAACTGCGACCTATGTACCCACCGTGGATACGGGAACTCTTCCCTCGACAGGTTCTTTGCAAGCACTTCCCGTGCGCAGGGCGACGAAGCGATAATTAACTTAAGAATTTAGAGAAAAGGGCGCAGCTCGACGCGGCGATTACAGGCAAGGGATGATTCGAGTGCGAGTTGCTCTGCTTGCTCGGCTGATTCCACATCGATAATCCAGAAACCGTTATAGAAGTCAGGGCTATCAAAGAGCGTGCGCTTTTGGATATCGCCGACGTTATTTCGATTGTCGATCAAGGTTGCAGATGCAGGGAAACCAATGCCCGCGGCCATTACTCGTTGGCCAGCGGCTTCAATCTTTTCGTTGAAGGCATCGATCGCGGCCATCTCGTTTGGGGCAGCGGTGTATGAGCCATCATGGATGACAAAGAGGATGTAGCGCATGAACCAATCTTAAAGACTGCGAAGGACTGCGGTGACCTTGCCGAGGATTTCGGCGTCATCTGCAGGGATTGGTGCAAAGTCATCATTGGCGGGAAGTAGCCAATAATGTCCATCCTTCTTTGACCAAGTCTTAACAGTTGCTTCGCCATCGATCATCGCGGCAACGATCTCGCCCTTCTCGGCGGTCTTCTGCGCGCGGATGACAACAAAGTCGCCATCACAGATTGCAGCATCGATCATCGAATCGCCTTTGACCTTGAGCATGTAAATCTCGCCCTTACCGACAAGTGATTCTGGAAGGGTGTGGACTTCTTCGATGTTCTGTTCGGCGGTGATGGGAATACCGGCAGCGATTTGGCCGACGAGTGGAACATTGACCGAGCGCTCTGGAGNGATTGCATTTTCTTGGCCAGGAATAGTGATCTCCATGGCGCGACCCTTGGTTGAATCGCGGCGGATCCAGCCCTTATCGGCGAGGACTTTGAGTTGGTAAGAAACAGAGGCGGAGGAGGTCAGGCCGACAGCGGCGCCAATCTCGCGCATGGCTGGGGGATAGCCGTTCTTGGTGGTGGCTGCCTCGATGAAATCCAGGATCTTGCGCTGGCGCGGGGTCAGGCCGGTCTCGTCGGCCGGGCCATCTGGAAGCTCAGAGACTGAGTTTTGAGGATTTCTGGGGGATTTACTCATGGGAAAAGAATAGAACAAGTTTTCGAAAAAAGCGAACAAATGTTCGTATTTTTCTTGCCAATGTCGGTGGGAGGGGGNATCTTTCTGGTTAGAACAGATGTTCGAATCCCCTCGAACATCGTTAGAAGGAGCAAGAAATGTCAGTAAAGCGCTCACGCAAGCTAGCCCGATTTATCGTCGGTACATCGCTATTAGTAGTAATTGGCGCTGGTTTCAGCGCTGCTGCTCATTCATCAACTACTGGTGTGAAGGCAGATAAGAACGCTTACGTCACCATCGTGGTGGCCCCGGGCGAGACCCTCTGGTCAATCGCCGGCCTTGCTGGTGGCAATGCCGCCGATGTGGTCTCCGAGATCGTCGATGCCAACCACCTCACTTCCTCTGATGTACATGCAGGCCAGAAGCTCCTCGTTCCCGTTCAATAGTCTGGTGCTACTCTTTACTTATGAGCACTAAGGTAAAGAGTAAGCGAAAGGGTCGCACAATGACCTCGCGTTTGAGCTCGAAGAATCAAGTCACCATTCCCATCGATGTTTTGCGAGAGGCGGGCTTTGTGGCGGGCGAAGAATTGGCTTTCAAATATGAAGATGGCCGGGTCGTGATTGAGAAAGAGAATTTGCCAAGCATTTCAAAGATTTTTGGCATTGGTAATGGAATCAATGAAGGTTTTGATTGGCGCAAAGATCGCGAGGAATCTTGGGGAGAGTAATACTGGATTCATCCGTATTCATTGCCTCTTTAAAGCAGTCCGATCGGTTCCACCAATCTGCCACAGGTGCATTAAGCGAAGGCCAGAACGAGTATTTCATATCGTCTATTACGCTGGCTGAGGCAATGGTGGGTTATATGAAGAGTGAGAGATACGAAAATATTGTTGAGCTTATTAAGTCGGTTGTGACAGTGATTGAAGTTAATTCGGAGGTTGCTGTTGAGGGGGCTCGGATAAGAGCTCGAAAAGGCTTGAAGCTACCTGATGCATTGATTGCGGCCACCGCGAAGTTGCACGGGCTTGATCTCTGGACCTTCGATGCCCCGCTCAGTAAAGCGGCAGCAGGTGCCAGGCTCTTAAAGTAGCTATTTTCTGGTTACCTATAGGTTGAGTGGCGACTAAATTCACTAGACACGCCGAGGAAAATCCCCGAATCTCTCTAGCAAGGGTTTAGAGTTACCACAAGATGTAGGGGCAAGGCCGCAAAAACGTTCCATAAGTTGTGGTTTTCCGCTAAATCTACGGTAAGTTCTCCTCCCCCCCCGCTATTAAGGAGATTCACAGATGATCTGCCCATTTTGCCGCCACGATGACTCTAGAGTCGTTGATTCACGGCCGGTAGAAGAAGGCACGGGTATCCGCCGCCGCCGTGAGTGCACCTCATGCCAGCGTCGCTTCACCACCTCTGAGACCTCGGTTCTGCTCGTGATCAAGCGATCAGGTGCGACTGAGCCCTTTAGTCGCGAGAAGGTCATCGCCGGTGTCGGCAAGGCCTGCCAGGGACGTCCTGTCAATGATGATGATCTAGCTCTGCTTGCCCAGCGCGTCGAAGAAGCTCTTCGATCCGATGGCCAGGCCGAGGTAGAGGCTCATGAAGTAGGAATGGCGATCCTCGCGCCACTCCGAGAATTAGATGAGGTGGCTTACCTACGTTATGCCTCGGTATACCGTAACTTTGCCTCCCTCGAAGATTTTGAAGGTGAGATCGCACTTCTCCGCGCTGCACCTTCCAAGCAAGATAAATCGCTTGCCCAAGTAACACCAGCTGAAAATTCCCAAGAGGCTGTCACACCTGCACGTCAAGATTCATTTAATTAACTCATAGTCGGAAGAAGGAAAAACGCATGTCCATCGTCAACAAGCCAGCAGCAGCCGGAGCTAACTCCACAGGAAAGAAGAACCTTGGAAAAGGTTTAACTATGGAACGCATCTACACAACTGCGGGTAAACATCCATATGACGAAGTGACATGGGAACGTCGCGATGTTGTCCAGACCAACTGGAAATCCGGCGAAGTAATCTTCGAACAAAAGGGCGTCGAGTACCCAGACTTCTGGTCAGTCAACGCATCAACCATTGTGACCACCAAGTACTTCCGTGGCGCAGTCGGTGCCGAGAACCGCGAATGGTCACTCAAGCAAGTTATCGATCGCGTTGTTTTGACATACGTCAAGGCTGGAAAAGAGTTCGGTTACTTTGCAAGCGATGCTGATGCTGAAATCTTCGAGCACGAACTTACTTGGATGCTTATGCACCAAGTCTTCTCTTTCAACTCACCAGTCTGGTTCAACGTTGGAACCAACGCACCACAACAAGTATCTGCTTGCTTCATCCTCTCAGTCGATGACACCATGGATTCCATCCTTAACTGGTACCGCGAAGAGGGAATGATCTTCAAGGGCGGCTCTGGTGCTGGACTTAACCTTTCACGCATTCGCTCTGCCAAAGAGCTATTGAAGTCAGGCGGAACTGCTTCTGGTCCGGTCTCCTTCATGCGCGGTGCTGATGCATCTGCCGGAACCATCAAGTCAGGTGGCGCAACACGTCGCGCTGCAAAGATGGTTGTTTTGGATGTTGATCACCCAGATATCGAAGAGTTCATCGAGACCAAGGTTCGCGAAGAGGACAAGATTCGCGCCCTTCGCGACGCAGGATTCGATATGGATCTTGGCGGCAAGGACATCATCTCTGTTCAATACCAGAACGCAAATAACTCAGTTCGCGTATCCGATGCATTTATGCGCGCATACGAGAATGGCGAGAAGTTCGGTCTGACCGCACGTTCAACCGGCGAAGTTATTGAATCTGTAGATGCGCGCGAGCTCTTCCGCAAGATGGCCGAAGCTGCTTGGGCATGTGCTGATCCAGGAATTCAATATGACGACACCATCAACGAATGGCACACCAACCCAGAGACCGGACGCATCAATGCATCCAACCCATGCTCTGAGTACATGTCACTCGATAACTCATCTTGCAACCTTGCTTCACTGAACTTGCTTAAGTTCTTGAAGTCAGATGGTTCATTTGATGCACGTAACTTCGTCAAGGCAACCGAGATGATCATCACCGCTATGGATATCTCCATCTGCTTCGCTGACTTCCCAACTGAGCCAATCGGAGTCACCACTCGCGATTACCGCCAGCTAGGAATTGGCTTTGCAAACCTCGGCGCCCTTCTTATGGCATCAGGTCTTGCCTACGATTCAGATGGCGGCCGCCAACTTGCTGGTGCAATCACCTCACTTATGACCGGTACTTCCTATCGTCGCTCTGCAGAACTAGCAGGAATCGTTGGGGCATATGCAGGTTATGCACGTAACGCATCTGCTCACACTCGCGTGATGAAGAAGCATGCAAATGCTTCAGCTTCAGCCAAGTCAGTCACAACATTGGATTCAGATGTATGGGCTGTTGCTAACAAGGAGTGGGAAAAGGGAATCGAAATTGGCGAGAAGAATGGCTGGCGTAACGCGCAAGCATCTGTTCTTGCACCAACCGGCACCATCGGCTTGATGATGGATTGCGATACCACTGGTATCGAGCCAGACCTCGCACTCGTAAAGTTCAAGAAGCTTGTCGGTGGCGGATCTATGCAGATCGTTAACCAGACAATCCCACAAGCACTTCGCAAGCTTGGTTACACCGAAGAGACCGTTGAAGCGATTGTTGAATACATCGCAGTCAATGGAAATATCATCGATGCTCCAGGTCTCAAGACCGAGCATTACGACATCTTCGATTGCGCAATGGGCGTCCGCTCAATCTCCGCAATGGGCCACGTCAAGATGATGGCTGCTTGCCAACCATTCCTCTCTGGCGCAATCTCCAAGACCGTTAACCTTCCATCAGATGCAACTGTCGCTGAAATCGAAGAGGTCTACTACGAAGGTTGGAAGCTTGGCCTTAAGGCGCTCGCTGTCTACCGCGATAACTGCAAGGTGGGTCAACCACTTTCCGATGGCAAGGGCGAGAACAAGGGACCAGCAGATGCAACTTCAGAAGATGCTCATCCAGTAGCCGTTCGCAAGCGTTTGCCTAAGTCACGTCCGGGAACCACCACATCATTTATGGTCGGTGGCGCCGAGGGTTACATGACCGCTGGTGCTTATGCAGATGGCGCACTTGGTGAAGTCTTCTTGAAGCTTGGTAAGCAGGGTTCAACACTTGCCGGCGTCATGGATGCCTTCTCGATCGCAGTATCTATCGGACTTCAATACGGAGTTCCACTAGAGACCTTCGTTGAGAAGTTCACCAACCTCCGCTTCGAGCCAGCAGGCATGACCGATGATCAAGATATCCGTATGGCGCAATCCATCATGGATTACATCTTCCGTCGCCTCGCACTTGATTACCTACCATTTGATTCCCGCAGCGCACTTGGTTTGTACACCGCATCAGAGCGTCAACGCGCACTTGATACCGGCGAATACACACCTGATCTCAACGCAGTCCTCACATCAACAGCGCAATCAGCACCAGTAGTTGTGCAAACCTCTGCAACTTCTGCAGCCCCTGTTGCAAGCACAGTGCAAGATGTGAAGATTGAATCAGCGCCTTCAACCTCCGGAGTTGGTTCCTCAATGGAGCTCTTCGAGAAGATGAGCGGCGTGAAGTCTGATGCACCTCTCTGCATGACTTGCGGAGTAAAGATGCGTATGGCTGGTTCATGCTTCGTCTGCGAAGGTTGTGGCAACACATCCGGATGTTCATGATCCGCTAAGTAATTCCGAGAAAGGGCCGCTATTAACGTAGCGGCCCTTTCTCATGTACAACCATTAGAGTGGCGCAGTGAGCGCATCGGATAATGCAACAAAAGTTCGAAAAGCGCTCGATGCTGCCGTTGCGGCTATTGGTGGAAAGCCGCGCGAAGGCCAGATTGAAATGGCGGAAGCGGTAGCGAATGCTTTATCTGATCGACACCACCTTTTAGTTCAAGCAGGAACCGGTACTGGAAAGTCGCTGGCGTATCTAGTTCCAGCTCTGGTACATGGAAAGAAAGTCTTAGTAGCAACTGCAACTCTTGCCTTGCAACGTCAATTGGTAGAACGAGACCTTCCTAAAATTAAGCCGGCGCTAGAGAAAGAACTCGGCCGCGAACTAACTTTTGCGGTTTATAAAGGCGTAGGTAATTACTTGTGCCTACAAAAGATGAATGGCACCGCAGATGATCCAGAACAAGAGGCGCTTTTAGAAATCGGCTCGCTAGAGAAAGAGGCGAAGCGACTTCGCGACTGGGCAGAGAAACCTGGCTCGTCGGGGGATAAGGATGATGCCCCGGAAGTAGATCGCAGAGTTTGGTTTGCCAACTCGGTATCGGGGCGCGAATGTATCGGAAAAGATGATTGCGCATTTGGGTCTCGTTGTTTCTCGGCTAACGCTAAAGCTAAGGCGCAGACGGCAGATGTTGTCGTCACCAACCACACTCTACTTGCCATTGAAATCGTTGATTCTCATCCGATTTTGCCTGAACGAGATGCCATCATTTTGGATGAGGCACATGAATTTATGGACCGCACGACACAAGCGGTCACAGAAGAGTTAACGGCCGGCCGGGTGGAACGCGCAGCTGCGATGGCCAAGAAACATATGCCCGGGAAATTAACCGATTCTTTGAAGAAGGCGGCCGATAAATTTGCCGAAGCGATTGCTGATTACGCCGATGATGTGCGAAGTGACCCTACCAAGGCAGGAAGACTTCCCGATGTTCCGGGACAACTCGAAGCGCCAATACGCGGACTTAAAGATGCCACCAGCGCCGTAGTCGCATCTATTAACGCAGATTCGGCAATCATGGATAACGATGCCATGGCCGAGCGAGCACGAGTTAAAGGCGCGGTCAATGAGATTCAAACTATTTGCGCCAAGATGCTCAAGCCAGGCGCGCATCAAGTGATGTGGTTTGAGCCCAATTTCTCAACCTTGTACCTCGCGCCATTATCGGTATCTGGCGTTCTGCAGAAGAAGCTATTAACTCAATCGCCGGTAATTGCAACGAGTGCGACTCTGACGATTGGCAAAAGTTTTGATGCGATTGCTAAAAGCATTGGCTTTGTCGTTGGCGGAAATGAAGATGATATTGAAGAGGGCGAAATAGATCCGGCAAATGTTCAGATGCTGGATGTCGGATCGCCCTTCGATTTCGCCAATCAAGGAATGTTGTATTTACCTAAACACCTTCCAGAACCCGGCCGCGATGGCCCGAGTAAAGAGGTCTTGACCGAACTCGGTGAACTTATCGATGCCGCCGGTGGTCGCACACTCGCGCTCTTCTCTTCTTGGCGCGGAGTGGAAATGGCCGATGAACACCTTCGCAAAGTTTTGGCCGAACTTGATATTCCAATCATCACGCAGAAACGAGGTGACAGCGTCGGTTCCCTAGTCGAACGCTTTGCATCGCTTCCTCGTTCGATCTTGCTCGGCACAATCTCGCTCTGGCAGGGAATTGATGTACCGGGACCTTCTTGTACTTTGGTCGCCATTGATCGAATCCCATTCCCGCGGCCAGATGAACCGGTGATGGCGGCCCGAGCGGCCGAAGCCGATGATGCGGGCGGCAGTGGATTTAGACAGGTCTCACTTCCAAGAGCTGCGCTTTTATTGGCTCAGGGCACAGGCCGTCTGATTCGTTCGGTGGATGACCGGGGAGTTGTCGCAATATTGGATTCGCGAATTGTCAGCAAGAGTTATGGAAGTACGTTGCTTAACTCCATGCCGCCTTTTTGGCGTACAAGTGATGGCGTTGTTGTGCGAAATTCGCTCAAGACTTTAGATAAACAATTTAGTGAGCAGGGCCTGTAACTTCGGCCAAGTTTTGGCAAAGCTGGGGTGCAAGTTTTTCTGCACCACTTCATCAAAGGCAATCCATTCAATTTGAAGGGATTCATCGTTCTGTTCGTGCGCAATCAAAGCCTGATCGGCGTTGCAGATGACAGTTGAGTATGACCAGGTTCCGTGATCGTCGATAAAAGTCTCGAGCGGTTGCACGAGATGAGTATCGATTCCAATCTCTTCGTGAGCCTCGCGCAGAGCCGCTTCAAAGGTCTCCTCGTGTGAATCACGAGCGCCGCCAGGTATTCCCCAGGTGTCGCCGTTATGGACCCATGGTGCGCGATGTTGAAGAAGTACCTTCTTATCGCGAACTAAGAGCAAACCGGCAGCGCCAAAGAGCCCCCAATGTTTGGAGCCGCAGCCACATTCCAGCCACCCATCTCCATCTCTATGCGCCATTGCGCTAGCGTGGCATGAAAATTACTTTTTAGCCTCTCGGGCGTCGAGAGTTCTCCACATTTTTCGCTGCGTGAAATATCACGCTTCCTATCCATTTACCTTCGAGCGATGAAGCGACTACTGATCTCGGTTATTGGAATTCTCATGCTCTTACCAAGTAGCGCAGGCGCAGTTGATAACTGCTCTATCAAAGTCTGCGTCGATGTCCAGACCGATCCAGCCACTGGTCGAATAATTATTAGCGCTAAGAAAAATCCCAATGCACCGAAGCCAACTCCCAGGCCAAGGCCAACTCGCATTTATACGCCGAGGCCATACACGCCGCGGCCCAGGCCTACGCGGGCGTACACACCCAGGCCAAAACCAGCTCCAACGAAAGAAGTTTCCTTGAGCGATCGATTAACGCAACTCATTCCACCAAGTGGAATACATATGCAGCCGGCGAATCTAGCTTTAGCTCAAGTCCCCGTCAATTTCTGGAGTGATGCATCCTCGCACTTTGCGACTAACGTCGTGATTCTCGGTGTCCCGGTCTCGGTCTCATTAAACCCAACTTTTCGCTGGGACTTTGGCGATGGAACTCCCGCAATTACGACCAGCAAATTAGGCGCTCCATATCCCGCCACCGACATCNCTCATATCTATAGGCGCGCGGGAAGGTATACGGCGACCGAGAGTATTTCGTGGGCCGGAACCTGGGCGGCAGATCTTCAGAGCTTTCCAGTTCTTGGCGGCAATATTGTTCAGAGCGCCTCGATTCTGGTGAAGGTAGTTCCGGGTCCGACTAAATTCCTTAACTAATTCACAGGAGTGCGTACTCCACAGATTGGCTTGAGNGCACTTAGTTCTCACAGTTAGTTCGATGATTCTTCATCCATGACAACTCAACCAAACACTCAGGAAATTTCTATCCCATCATTTAAAGATCCGGAACTTCGCAAGCTCATGAAGTCCATACCTGCCATCGATTATCGAAGCGATAATGTGAAATTCCTACAGCAAGAGGGCGCGCTCGCCCTCGATGCACTCGCTGGCGAATTTGCCGAAAAGGGAATTGTTAAAGATAAAGAGCGGCTGGCGCTAGTGCTCGTTCGCTTAGCCGATGTGCAAGTCCGGGACTATGCCATGGGAATTACTAATNATGAGAATATCCAGACGTTATGGTCGATGTGGCGATGGATGGTGACCCGGGCTCCACATCATTACACCGCACCGGCTGCGACTATTTTGGCAGCAATAAGTTATGAGATGGGCGATGGCCAAATGGCTTTACAAGCTATCGAACGCGCAATGGAGGATGATTCCAAGTATCCGCTGGCGCGATTACTCAATCGGGTATTTGCTGCTGGCTGGCCGCCAAGCTCATTTGCCAGCATGCGGGCCGAGCTCCATCCGAAAGTTTGCGCGCTGATATTCGGCGAAGAGAGCGAGAGCTCGCCCAGTTAACATGGCCGTAACCCAGCTTTGAGAGTATGCCGGCATGTCCGAAGAGATCAGCAAGCAAGAAGAGTTTGTATTACGTACCTTAGAAGAGCGCAATGTTCGCTTCGTTCGACTCTGGTTCACCGATGTACTTGGCTTCTTGAAATCTGTTGCGATTGCNCCAGCCGAGCTCGACAGCGCATTTGCTGAGGGAATTGGTTTTGATGGATCGGCGATTGAGGGATTTGCGCGCGTCACTGAATCCGACATGTTGGCAAAGCCTGATGCCTCTTCATTTGCGATTCTTCCGTGGCGCACGGAGGCTCCGGGAGCTGCGCGCATGTTCTGCGACATCACGATGCCGGATGGAACTCCATCTGATGCCGATCCACGTTATGTTTTAAAGAAGGTGCTCAACAAAGCTGCGGAGATGGGATTTACTTGCTACACCCATCCCGAAATGGAGTTCTTCCTCTTTAAGAATCCGCCGAAGAGCGGAGAGGTACCAGTACCAGTTGATTCGGGCGGCTATTTCGATCAGACCCCATCTGCAGTCGGACATGACTTCCGCCGTCAAGCAATCACGATGTTGGAAGCAATGGGCGTCTCGGTTGAATTTAGCCATCACGAAGGTGCGCCTGGACAACAAGAGATTGATTTGCGATACGCCGATGCCCTGAGCACCGCAGATAACATCATGACTTTCCGACATGTCATCAAGGAAGTTGCCCTCGATCAGGGGATGCATGCCTCCTTTATGCCAAAGCCATTTACCAACCATCCAGGCTCTGGAATGCATACGCACTTCTCGCTCTTCCGAGGAGAAGGGAATGCATTTCATGAAGAGGGAGCACCGGATCAACTCTCTGCAGTTGGTCGCTCCTTCGTCGCTGGCATCTTGAAGCACGCGCGCGAGTTCACCGCTGTTACCAATCAATGGGTCAACTCTTACAAGCGACTCAATGGTGGGGGAGAGGNACCTGCATTTGTGACCTGGGGCCACAACAACCGCAGTGCGCTTGTGCGAATTCCGGCATATAAGCCAAAGAAAGAGAACAGCACCCGCGTCGAGGTTCGCTCACCGGATTCAGCCTGTAACCCCTACCTTGCATTTGCCGTCATCTTGGCTGCCGGACTTAAAGGCATCGAAGCAAAATACGAATTAACATCCAATGAAAATCCCGAGGCACTTCCTACCAATTTGGAAGAGGCAATTCACGCCATGGAGAGCAGCGAACTTGTTCGGGAGGCCCTAGGCGCCGATGTCTTTGAGTATGTACTTCGAAATAAGCGCGCCGAATGGGAAGAGTATCGCCGCCAAGTCAGCNCCTACGAGCTCGATCGATATCTGCCAGTTCTCTAGTCCGAGCCCGTTTGGGTTAATATTGAGCAAATGAACTTTCCCAAGCAGCAACCTTCGCAGATGCCCGTACATCGTTACGAGCCCTTTATCCCTGTCGATTTAACAGACCGGACTTGGCCGGCAAAGCGAATCGCAGTTGCGCCAAAGTGGTGCTCGGTTGATCTTCGCGATGGCAACCAAGCGCTCATTGATCCCATGGATCCACAGCGCAAGCTAGCGATGTTCCAGCTCTTGGTAGATATGGGCTACAAGGAGATTGAAGTTGGATTCCCATCCGCCAGCCAGACAGATTTTGATTTTGTCCGCAAAATTATTGATGAGGGTTTGATTCCGGATGATGTCATCATCCAAGTTTTGACCCAAGCTCGCGAAAATCTTATTGCTCGTACATACGAAGCAATCAAGGGCGCCAAACAGGCGGTAGTTCACCTATATAACTCCACTTCTACTTTGCAGCGTCGCGTGGTCTTTGGCCTAGATAAAGCGGGCATCAAAAAGATTGCCACCGATGGCGCCGAGCTCTGCTTAAAGTACGAAAAGACCATTCCAGAGACCAAGGTCTCGTATGAATATTCGCCAGAGTCCTACACCGGCACCGAACTCGAGTTTGCGCTCGAAGTCTGTAATGCGGTGAATGATATTTGGAAGCCAACTCCACAGCACAAGGTGATCATCAACCTTCCTGCGACTGTGGAAATGGCGACTCCCAATGTCTATGCCGATTCCATTGAATGGATGCATCGCAATCTTAAATATCGCGATTCAATTGTGCTCAGCCTCCATCCACATAATGATCGTGGAACTGGAGTTGCGGCTGCCGAACTTGGATACCTTGCTGGCGCAGATCGCATTGAGGGAACGCTCTTTGGAAATGGCGAGCGCACCGGAAATGTTTGCTTAGTCACCCTTGGTCTCAACATGTTTAGCCAAGGAATTGATCCACATATTGATTTCAGCGATATCGACGAAGTGCGTCGCACCGTTGAATATTGCAACCAACTTCGAGTGCCAGAACGCCACCCTTATGGTGGAGATTTAGTATTCACTGCCTTTTCGGGTTCACACCAAGATGCAATCAAGAAGGGTTTTGAACATCTCGAGAAAGATGCCAAAGCAGCCGGCCGCCAGGTTCATGAACATACTTGGGCGGTTCCTTACCTTCCGATTGATCCCAAAGATATTGGTCGCTCATACGAGGCCGTTATTCGCGTCAATAGCCAATCCGGTAAGGGTGGCGT
>JGI24890J29729_1000952_pt1 | contig 14825 bp, 31 predicted proteins | sample FreactcultureFD7_FD_29729 | JGI IMG/M metagenome (IMG submission 29729)
AAATAAACCTCACCCCCGTTATTAAATACGAAATTATCAGGCAACTTAGTTAAGGTAGATAAATCAACACTACCCTCGTTATTAAATACGGTAGTATCAGGCAGCTTGGTCAAGCTATGTAAATAAACATTACCTTGATTATTAAAGATGGTGTTATTAGGCAGGGTGGTCAAGCTAGATAAATAAACACTACCCCCATTATTAAATACGGTATTATCAGGTAGCTTGGTCAAGCTATGTAAATCAACACTACCCCTGTTATTAAATACGGTAGTATCAGGCAGCTTGGTCAAGCTAGATAAATCAACCCCACCTTTGTAATTAACGGTGAGCTTACCTTCCTTTAATTCATAGGAATATCCCTTCTCTTCTAGTATCTTAATAAATTCAGCTTGTGTCATGGTTATTTGTTTTGGTTGATATAAGGAATTAATTTGAGATTACCAAATATATTGCAACAAGCAATAACAATGAAAAAGCCATCACCCCAATATCACCACCGTTAAACTTAATAAAACTTTTCATGCTTGTTTGTTTTTGTTGCCATGAAGATAAGCAATTAAAACGAAAATGTCAAATTTATTGCACATTTTCTTTTAACCTTTCTTGCAAGGTTTTTAATTCTTCCTTGCTTTCTTCACTAGGTACTGGTTTTACTCCATTACACATCCAAGGTTGCACTTTCATGTGCTGTAAATAATCCTGTGGTGTTGGTATGCCAGTAAACCTAAAATCTTCTGCTATATGCAACATTGCAATATCAACAGTATCAACACTTTTGCCATCAGAATTGATTATGTTATATCCAAATATCTTAGGAATAATGGAATATGCAAACCATGTGTTATGTGTTAAAAACCTTGATGTTTTTTAATTCTATTTGCATAACTATGTGTTTTGATTACGATACAAAGATAAGTAATTATATTGAAACCACCAAACTTTTTGATGATTATTTTTTCAAAATAATTTTGTTTTGTAACATGCCTTGCCCAATTACTTTGTATCGTTCACCCAATGATAAACTCTCATATCCATCAAATGGATATGTAACTTTTACCACACCTTTAGGCGTTAATTCAGAAGTAGTTTTCTTTTTATTAAAAAAATTTAATTCCATATAATTTTTATTTAATCGTTCCAAATATAGATTTCTTGTTTTTCAGCAAATTCATTATTGCTTACCGCTTGGTCAGCTTTAGTTTCATTTGTGTAATAACCAATAACCTCATTCGTGCCTAAAATATATACCTTATATGCAATCATAGCTGTTTTGTTTTTTGATTAGGATATAAAGATAAACAAAATAATTGACAATTCCAAATCTTTTAATAATTTTGTTTCCATACAAGTTTATACTTATCATTGTATACACCACCACTACAATATCCACATGATGAATTTAGTATAGTTTTTTTATGTTTTTTATGTAGATAACCACAACCAGTACACATAGCTTCATATTTAGCTTTTGGCGTTATAACCTTTAAACTGTTATAACAACGCTCACCATTACAACCAATCTCAATAGCCTTTGCCTTCCATACATCATTATGCCCATGCTTATACCCAACTATTGCATGTGCAACCTCATGCAATATGGTATCCCTTACCATACTCTCATCATTCAACTCAACCAAATGCTTCGATAATTTAATAGTCTTGGTGTTATATGTGCATACCCCAAATCTGCGTTTTGCATTGTCAAAACCAAAAATCCAACCCTTATCCCAAATACCATGTTCTTTCATAAGATTAACAGCTAATATCATCGCTTTCTTAAGTTCCATAGTTTGTTTGTTGTAACAAAGATAAACAATTATTTTGACATTACCAAACTTTTGTTTCAAAATAATTTTATTTTTTATTGTGAAAAGATTTGGTAATGTCAAATCTTTTTCCTATCTTTATATTGTCAATTAGACGGGACGTTACCATATCGGAACGGGAGATATACTCCAACACATCCATACATTAATATAATAATAAAAAAGCAAGGTGCCAAAAGGCACCCCCACTCCATCAACCAATCAAAGTTTATTTTAATGTTTGAAATATTTGCCAACCTTATTTTTAAACATTCTAACATTTAATATTTTTCCCATAGCTTTTTGAATGGCTTCTAATTCGGTATCACCATTTTTTAAATGGAATTGCATTTCTGCTTTGTATATTACTTTTTCTGCTGACGTGAATTCTGGTGTCATTGTTGTTTGTTTGGTTGATACAAAGATAAGGAGAAGTTTTGACTTCTCCAAATCTTTTCACAAATTTATTTTTTCTTCATGTTTTGAATGGTCAATTCAAGTGCATTGATTTTATCATGCAATTCATTAAACATTTCCTTAATCTTTGTTGGCAACATAAATTGCACCTCTTTTTCTTTAAATGCAATTTTTTTCTCAACCTTTGGTGCTACTACCTTTGGTGCTTTAACCTTGCTTAATTCAGCTTTAATTGTGCTACCAAACGTATTTTTAAATTTGCGAGCAATGCCAGCTTTGACACCCTTTGATGTGGCTGTGTTATAGCTTTCAATCAAAGCATTTTTCTTCATCGTTTGATGTGCTTTATATTGTGGTACGCCAACTTCAAGCCTAAGTTTTGCTATACCGCCAAATTTTGAAACTTGACTATAAAAAGTTTTCTCGTTAAGACCATATTGCTTTGCCATTTTCTTTGTGCTCAAGCCATTAGCCAACGATTGTTTGATACTTTCAAGTGTTACTTTTTCCATGTTTGATTTGTTTGATTATGATGTAAAGATAAGAAAATTATTTTAATTTGCAAACTTTGTTACAAATATTTTTTAGATAGCGTAAAAACATATTGCACCATTGGTAATGATTTTTTATTAATATCAATATTGCAATATCTAACTATTGATATATTTGGTTCAACATATACATAATCATTTTCCAAATACATTGCAATATAGTTACCTATTTCTTGTATAAAATGCTCATGCTCATTTTCGTTATCAAAGACTTGTTTATATCCATCTTGCCGACAATGTAAGGTATAAGTAACTGCAAAAACTGTATCGTTAATAATAGTATTATTTATTATCCATTCAATTAATTGGTTAACATTTTTATAACGTAATGCCGTCATAAAATCAAACCATATAAATTGTTCTTTTCCAATATACTTGTGATTAAATATGTTATCATTAATAACCGTAATATTTTTTGGTGCTTTTAACTTTGCTTTTTTGAAACTTTCAGTATTCATCTCATATGAAATACCTTTTGTATTATAAAACATTTGCAATCGTTTTTCCATTTTGAAATCTTCACCACCTAATGTAACCGTATTGATTGACTTATTGGTAGCAAATGGAAACTTGGACATTAATTTTGCCAGTATCACGCTTCTGCAATTATTTTTATAAATGCTTTCAGCATGTACGTAAGTGTTTGTTAGTTTCATGTTTGATTGATTGATACACAAAGATTAATAAAAAAATTGAAACCACCAAACTTTTTTTAAAAAATATTTTTGCTTAAATGTTTGGTATTGTCAAAAATTATGTTAATCTTTGCACCATAACCAAACAAACAATTGTATGTCAACAAATCAACGTCCGCTATACGAAATAGCAAATGAAATCAGCAAAGATTGGAAACAAGTTAACTTTGGTGCCCAACCTTATCTTGACGCAATGTCAAGCTTGAATAAACCTACAGACAAGTATGGCATGGATTCAGCGATAAGTATTGTATCGTATTTTTTGTCAAACGCTAGTACATGGAGAGGTGACACGGCCAAACGTGTGAAGGCTGAATTGAAAGCAATTATTAAATAATCTATTAACCAGTAGTCCCCAGACATTCCTGTCTGGGGCTTTTTATATCTATACATCATGGCAAAAACGTATGAATGTACTGTGTCATTTACATATGACACTGACAGCCCAGAAGAGGCTGCTAAACAGTTTATCGCTAACATCCAGAACAACCCTAACTGGTTTGTAGGTGTGCGTGAAGTAGCTCCAGAAGGCAAAAGCTTTACAGTAGATACTGAAACTGGAAACTGCGAGGAAATAGATTAATATCTAAATTTATTATCTTAAATATAACATCGTACTGATTTGTCTCAGACCTTGGGGTCTGCTCAGACCCATGTAGGCAAAGGAGTTGCTGTCATGGTACCCATGTACACAAATGTGTATATTTGATTTATTATACGGGTGAGCTCCACGAGTAGGGTCTTNTNACCCCTCAAGCCTTAATACGCTCAAATATAAAGGTTCCCTCGTGGCACCGTAATCATTTTTCTAGCAATAGTCTTAACCAGCTATTCTNAGCCCTTTGGGTATTTGGACAAAGGGAACTATGTCAATGATTGATTGTTGATTAAGCAGTCCAGTTACGTTTCTGGATACCTTGAATTCTAGGAATAACGTTTATTTGTTTGCTTAATCAACAATACAAAGGTANTAAATTATTTCNACAATTCCAAATTTTTGTTTAAATTCTAAAACTTTTTTTTATCTGCTCTGGTGTAAGTTCACCAGAGGCTTGCACTTTTAAGCCTTCTCTCTTCTGTGTTATTGGATGTTCTCTATGACGTAGTTCATGAATGACACGTTCACCTTGTTTAAAGNTACCCATATACTGCCAAGCCTCACCAGATACTGGATGTTTGGCAATGCTAGGTTCTTCCAAACCAGAATTGATTGGATGTTCTGATAACCAGTTCCACATATATTCCCACTCTGGACTTCCTATTTCAATGATTACCAATTCCATATATGTGTTTAAATAACTTGTTCAATAACTTCTCGTAGTTCATCTACATTTAGTTGAGTTAAGTCTGTTGGCAACTTATCATCAACTGCAAGTTTAATAAGATAATCTTTTACTGCTTGGGCAATTACTTTTGAGTTCATGGTTATTTGTTTTTTGATTATGAAACAAAGATAAACAATTATTTTGACATTTCCAAATTAAATTCATCCCTACCTTTAATGGTATTTGTTGGCGTTCCAGAAGAACGCCACTGTCCACTTATGAAACCATCATGTAGATTTGGATTAACTGGATAAGGGTCTTTAACTAAGCCAGTAATGATATTATCCGTTTGTCGCCATCTAAGGTTTTTAACAGGATAACCACTAACAGTATGAGTTATCTTTGATAATTGCTCTTGTGTCATTTTTTGTAACTATTAATCCGTAAGTACCGTTTGATAACTTCAATTGATTTATGTTTACTTTCAGCAATTGCTTCTAAAGCTTCCTCATATGTTTCATAATAATGATTTGTTTGGTCACTTATATAAGCTTCATATTCAAAGTGAGATAATAATTCTAAATATGCTTCATCATAAGTTTCATGATTAGAAATTAATTTGCTTGGATACCTACCACCTAATCCCCAAGTACGCAGTTCAAATTCATTTGTTTCTTCGTTTTCATATATGAATTTTCTAGGTGCAACACCATTAGGCGTAGTTGTTTCATCTGACCCATATTCTATACACCAATCTTTATACTTTTCTTGGCGAATAAAAATTGAATCATTTTTCCTATTCTCAACTAAATATATAGTTTTATCAAAATCTGTTAATACCATAAAGTGTTTGATTAATGATGTAAAGATAAGAAAAAGAAATGACAATACCAAATAGTATTGTCACTTTTTTTATTCCATGAAATCTTCAATGGGCACGACACAAACCTCATCCATAATATATCCCAATTCCCTTATAGCAATAAACAAATTTGTGTCGTCATCAATGTATGTGTAATAATCTTCCTCAACTTCAAAACCCAACATTTCAGCCACAAAATCATCACACTCATTCCAACGGTTCTTTATAAAGGAACGAATATCTTCAATAGCACCAGTCATTATAACAGCACCCATACCATCTATATTATCTAAATCTAGAAGGTTATACACAATCACTTTGTCTTTCATTGTTTTTGTTTTTTTAATGATGATATAAAGATAGATATTTAAACTGAAATTACCAAATTATTTTTTGAAATCTTTTTCATCAATGATGGATTGCAATTGTGTAATATAATTAGGTGCCTCCGCATAATTTGCTCTCAAATATTGCAAATACTCCGATTCAGTTTTAATATCCGATAAATACTGTGCTTCATAAAAAGCATAATCTACAACTGATTCTCGCCAATTGTCATATACCGCATGTCCATTTTCCTCCCCCTTATTGGTAGTTGGTCGCAATGTGGCAACCTTCATACCAAATAAATTGTGATTCGTTTTGAATATTTCACTCTTGAAATTGCCAGTCTCCAATCTAGCTTGAGCATATACAATATGTGGAAATTTTATATTCAATTCCAAAATGTATGCCCTTAACTTCTGTGGGCTAAACTCATTCTCCTTGGTGGATTCTTTAATAATAATAGACTTCGTTTCAGCAGAAATATATCTAATATCATTTATTCGTTTTAACATGAATATTGAAGTAATAGCTATGATTAAAACTATTGTTCCAATAAACCATAATACTATATCCTTTGTTACATTTTTATACGTAAGACTTTGCCTATCAAATTTGTATACCATAATAATTTTTTTGGTTATCTTACAAAGATACTAATTTATTTTGAAAGCTCCAAACTATTTTTTAATCTTTCTGATATCCAATAATAATTGTTCTTTTCAATATCTTCCATTAATGCAACATTTGCAAAATAATTATCACTTACAATTTGCCTCTTTCGATTGAACATTTTAACACTGGTGTTCTCATCACCATCATCAAAATTTACAAAATAAATGTGATTTCTTGTTTCTAAAGCACGATGATATTTACCCAATGCTGTAGTGATTACTTTGCTATAAGTTAATTTTATTGCCATTGTTGTGTTTATCGTATTCGTTTAAAGCTTTATTGTACTTGCTCAAATAGTCGTCAAATAATCCCTCGTTAATCGTCTTCAAACGATTCAGATTGGCAACAACATTAGCCTCCAAGGGAGTCTTGCTACGTAATCGTAATGCTCGAATTCCACTCTCAATGTTTTTAATGTAAATGTCTTCTGCACTCATTGTACTGATTTGTAAAGTTAATGAAAGTATTTAAATCTACTAAATTATACTGTAATTTTTATTCTAGTGATAAAATTTTGGCTTTGACATTTGTTATTTTTTTGTTGGTATAAAGATAATAAAAAGAAATGACACCACCAAATGATGGTGCCAATTTTTTAACTTAATTTTTTCTTAATAATCATAATTGGTACCAATATCTATTTTTGATTTTATCCATTCCATAATTTTATCAGCATAATAAACAGTTGTAAGGTTAGAAAGGAATACTTTTAACTGCCATTCAACTTCTCGTTCATTAGCAAGGAGGCCAAATCTTGTAAATTCTTTGGCATTACTTTGATTACTCTTTTTGGAAAAACCAGTTGAACTATCCCAATATTTACCTATAATGGTAACACCATTACCATTTATTTCAACAGTAATAACACCACCTTTGGCATATTCACCAATCTTAAAAGTCTTTGTCGCTTTCATGTTTAATCGTTTAAAACTATTTTCAAATTTAACACCCTGTTAATTTTTATATTTTATAATACAAGTATAAGTAAATGGATTAACTGATACTTTAAATTTTTTTATTTTTGCCATGATTGGTTGTTTTGTTGGCATAAAGATAAAAAATTAATTTGAGATTACCAAACCTTTTATTACATTTATTATTCCTTAATCTTTAAGTATTCAACACTCACACCAAATGCTTTGGCTACCTCATCCATTGTAACCTCTTTTATCTTAGGCCTTGTATTTATAATTATACCTTTTGAATTCTCAAAATAAATTTCATTACCATTTTCATCAACCTCTCTTTTAAACCAATATTTATCTGAATCTTCATGGTAAATTACATTATTATTTTCATCATATTCAGTTTTTAGCCAATCACCGTTTGAAGATTCAGAATAAATTACATTACCTTTATTATCACATTGATTTTTCCACCAAAACCCAGTTGAATCTTCAGAATAAATTAAATTACCATTTTTATCTTCAATATCAAATGGAAATTCTTTTACATTTAATTGTTGTGCGATTGTCTTGTTTTGCATGATTGTTTGTTTTTGTTGATGTAAAGATAAACAATAAAATTGACATTTCCAAATCTTTTTTAAAATTCTGCTCTTAATCTACCATATCCTATTGGTATCCCACAATTCCCCCATTGAACATCTTCTGCCATATATATCTTTTTATCATCAGTCATTATGGTGTCCAATAAAAACTCATATGATTCTTTTAACATATTAAGTTGAATATCTGTTGATGGATACATAGCCAATAAATTTTCTTTTGGCTTACCAATGAATAAAATAAATAACTTATTCTTACCCCTGCCATATTGATGTATATGAACAAGTTGTTTGAACTTGTTAAAACTAATAGGTTTGCCATTCTCATCAATAAGACCTAAGTCCTTGATTTTTTGATTAAGTATTGCTTTAGGTAGTTTCATACAACAAAGATAAAAAATTAAATTGACATTACCAAATCTTTTTTACTAAAAATCTTTGAAAACAACAAAATAAAAAAACACAATAAGAAACAAAGTAATAACCAAACATATAAAAAATGCTAAAAGATATATCGGACCAANTATTAAACTTAATAAAATACTCGGCACAAATATCANTAATGAAGCTATCGATGAAGCTGTTAACTTATACTCACTAATAAACTTTTTTAACATATTAATCATTTTTATTAATTATTAAAACAAATAATGATACAAAAATAAAATATCCAAAAAAATACAATAATAAACTGGGTATTAAAATGGATATAATAAAAAATAAAATTGATAATATTTGAAAGGCAAAAAAAGAAAATGGTGGTAAAGAATTAATTAATGATATATCTTCTAAAAAAAAGTATATACCTAAAATTGGTGTGTAATATAAACTATCCATAGTATGGCAAAGATACAAAATTAAATTGACATTACCAAATCTTTTTTAACTTTCTTTTCAAGAATCGGTAATGTCCTTATCGCAAATCCACTTGTGAATGCAAGACTATTATCAGCATTTTTACCAGTCATTTTTTTATACTTTAATCCACATATAACACCTTTCTTATCCAAAAATCTTAAATCATCTATATCAGCATTTATTACCTCATATCCCTCATAACTATTAGGTAATTTATCAAATACCATCGAAACATTTATACCACGCTTTAATAATTCAATTGCCTTGTCATGATTAGTCTCCGAACGACTAAATGTTAAATGATAATTCATAGGTAATTCCTTGTCAAATCGTGTCCAGTTTTTAGTGTAATCATAAAATTGAACATATGGAAATTCTTCAAATATGTTTTTATTATCATAAAATACCCTGTATTTCTCATAAGGCAAATCTGATGTACCATTTAAACGTATGGTAACAATTGCCTTGCCATCATGCTTTATTAATGCCTTGGCAATTTCATCCCTAATTTGCTTAATAAATGAAACTCTATCACTTAAAAAATATTCAGTTTTATTAATCCTGGCTTTCATCACATTATTATAAATACCACCAAAACCACTACCAAATAAACAACTCTTAGAACATCCATCACTAGCGTGACTGCATACATTTATATTTTTACTGTTTAACCTAAATGGTGCCATATACAAAATATATGTTATGTAGCCAAGCTTTTCACCTTTAATTGTTTTAGCATTATTTGTACTTAATAATGTGGTTCTTTTTACCAGTGTTGACATGATTGTTTGTTTTTGTTTAGGACACAAATATAATAATCATTTTTGAAGCTACCAAATAATAACGCAAATTATTTTCTTAAAACTTTTTTTAAAAAATGATACCAAATATTTGGTAGTCTAATTTCTTTTAACTATCTTTGTACTGTTGATGATAATAAATCAAAGGGACGTTACCCATAGCGGAACGGGAGGTATACTCCGCTATGCCAATAGCGGAGATATGTCAATACTCCAACACGCCCATATGTTTCTTAAAAAAATATTTGTTAAAATATTTGGTAATCTCAAAAATTGTTTTTACCTTTGTGTTCCTATGTTTAAAGTAAACAAAAAAAATGTGCATATCTTCTGGCTAAATAATCTATCCAAATATTTGGTAGTCTCATTTATTTTGTGTACCTTTGTATCCTATTCTTTTTTAACTAAATTATATTAACACATGAAGAAATAATAACATATACTCTTATTTATATAGCATCTCTCATATAGAGAATGTGCTTGACCCACTCCATAATGGAGAATGGGCTAAACGTGTTTATACCCATTGGTAAAAATGTTCCAAGTAAAACATTGCATTGTTATGCCCAAAATTTTTTCTGGAAAAATGTGGCTTTGTTTATATAGGATATAATGTTTATATCAGTTTATAACAGTTTCTAACTTTTTTACACATGTTTATTTTATTTATGTTTATAGCAAACAAAATCACTATATTTTACATAACATTTGTTATTTCTCATTTTTACGTCATAATTTCACCACAGTTTACCACTTTTTACCACAATCCTTGTTTTTTCCATAAAAAACGCCAATGAGCTAAAACGTGGCATTGTAGGTACAAAAAAGTACTTAATAAAACACTTATTTTTATTTTATAATATTTATATGACTGAGCGTGATAGATATGTGTGCAACGGAGTTGCTGTCATGGTACCATGTACACAAATGTGTATATTTTTAATTAAGCTGATGGTATATTTGGCATATAATTTTTAAGGTATATAAAAGCCAGAGTTGATGCATATTCATTAGTTTTAATAAATTCAGTTTTCAGCATATTATTTTTAATAAATGTTTTAACGAATCTACCATCATTTAATTCTGAATACATAACAGAAAAATTTAGGTGATGGAAATCTATTTTAAAACTATGTTTAATAAATTTCATGGTATTAAATTTTTTACCTTATTTATATGATAATGTAATTGTTGTCATCTGGATGATGTGTCGCAGACCCATGTAGGCAACGGAGTTGCTGTCATGGTACCCATGTACACAAATGTGTACATATAGTTATTAATCTAGGATATTATCTATAAAATCAAATATGTTATCAACAATATTTGTATATTTGACAAGATAGTATATAACACACAGGATTAATAAGAACAATAATATTATCATAATGTTTATTTTTTTAAATATTCAAAGCCCATTTCAATTAATTTTTCTCTATATATCCTACCCATCCTACCCCTCCTATAATTTGCTTTAATTCTACTTCATATTTGCCATCAAGTAGATAGCGTTGTCCTATGATTAGTTCCATTATTGCAGTTCTCTGTTTTTAAACTGTAAAAATTATGTTATTTACATTATACCCATTAGGGTATATTTTGAACATTTTTTTAAGTTGTTTGCAGCACTTTATTTCTTTATCATGGGTTAACAGTGTTGTTGAAATTATAAGGGTTGGTGTGCCATTTACGGTCATACTTATATTGGCATGGGTAGCATCTAAATACTGGCAGGTTGGTGGTAAATGTTTTGTTGCAATCCATGCAAACTTTAGCACTACCAAATAACCAATCATCGTATTGTTGAGGCTTAAATACCTTCATAATTTTTGTTTGATTAAATAAATGAAGCAGATGCTGGCAATTATTATAAGGACTATTACAGACACAATAGGGTATATCCATATTGTTAAAATAATTGTTGAAATGACTAAAATTGCAAGCACAAATATGCACGTGGCTCTAAGCCAAAGTATTAATTCATTTTTCATTTTAGTTCTTTTATTTCGGTTAGTAAATCTGATAGTATTTTAATAGAATGCTTGTATATATCAAAATCTAAATTAGTTTCTGCGTCACGTATATTATCTTGTTCCTTTGCTAATTTTGCCTCTATAAATGTAATACTGGTTGTTTTTTGGTTTTCTTGTTCTTGTAGCAAATATTTAAAACTTTCTATTACTCCATACGCATGTTTAAAGTGTTGGAAATAGGCGTATCTATCTATATAGTATTGGTCAAATACGTGGATAAAGCCAGTTTCTTCGGTATGAGATAGACGAACTAAGTAGCCTTTGTATGAAGGTTTTGGGCTTCTTTCAGTTTTTAGTATATCAAATAATTCACGTCCTTGTTGTTGTTTTATTTCTTGAAAAATAGATTGTTCATTGTCAATATCGTTAAAGAGCAATATTTCTGTTTTCAAATTGTTCTGAACATTTTCTATTGTTGGTCTATTATCTTTAATAATACCGCCTGAATAATCAGAATAAATTTGATTACCCTCTTCATCATATTCATATTTACGACACCAACCAGTTGAATCTTCATAATAAATTAAGTTTCCATTTTTATCTATAATAATAAATGGAAATTCTTTTACATTTAATTGTTATGCGATAGTTATATTTTTCATAATTGAGGATTATTGATATTTCCAAATTTAATTTAATAATTTTAATTTGAGGTCAGAACAGGATTCGAACCTGTACGAAGAGTATGTGTGTCTCTTCTCATATGGGTTTACCAGAGCATTATAAATGTTGGTTTCCATGTCTACCATCGCACATCTTAGCGTCTACCAATTCCGCCATCTGACCTTATTTAATATTATACAAAAGTACGCAATTAATTTGATATTTCCAAATTATTTTTAAGATATTTTTACAATATTATTTTCAATAATTAAATTGTTACATTTTCCCGACATAACAAATCTAGGTTGGATTTTTCGTAATTTACCTTCTGTAGGTACCAAACATTTTATGTTATCCACTATATAACAAGTTTTGTTGTAATGGACAGATATTTGTTGTTTACCTGTTTTTAAAGATGCAGGTTTATTATAATGAAAAAAGAATGATTTCATCGATTTAATTTTTTATACTCTTCATAAACATTTAACCATTCAGTAAGCTTGGTTTCTTTGTTTTCACAACCAGTCTTCTTTAAAGTGATTGATTCTAATTTTAAATGAAATGCATAGCCATTAAAACATAATATTCCACAATTTAAACCTGCTTCAATTCTAAGGCTAGTCCAAAACTTATGAATTGATTTAACATATTCTGTAATGTTTTCGTTTTCATGGAATATTCCTTTAGAAGTAACTTTTAAATTAAAATCATTTTCTCCTCCCATCCTAATAATCTTTTCTACATCTTCATATACGGGTTCAAACCATAAACCTAACACACCAGCTGTCTTTACTGTTCTGATATCAAAATAAGCTTCCATTAAAGTATCTGCTGTATACAAAGGTGACTTAATTATTTCTCGTACTGCTGTTAGGTATTCTTTTTTTATTAATTTGTAACCTTTTAATTTCTTTTCTGTGGAATCCATATTTTTTTCTTTTATTTGTTTTAGGAAATCTTTAGTTGATTGAAAGTTTAAACTTGTAGTTTGACTACAAACCAAGTCATTACCATTATAATGTGTTTTATAATAAAATTTAAACATTCCACTTGCTTCACCATTAGTTAATAAAAAAGCTTCTTTTAATACTTTATTTAATTCATCTAATGTACCATCATTAATAATAGCACATTTTCCATTAGCCAAGTCTTCTATTGTAAATAAAGGTTTTTCTTTCAAAACATATTTTTTAAATTGTTCAAGAGTTATTTCAGTATAACCTTCTTGTATATGAGCACTAGTATTTCTTTTAACTTGAGATACAAATGCTGGAAAATGAGCATAATGTTCTCGTGATATAGTATAAGGTCTACATTCTCCATAGTCGTTACAATAATCTACAACTTCTTGGCTATCCATCTTAATAGTCCATTTTTCTGGCAAAACAAATTCTTTAATCATGATTACTTTTATTTAAAACATTTAACAGTTCATCCATATTGTTTTGTAAACTTTTAAGTTCATCTACTCCAAAGTCTTCAGTTTTCAAAGGTTTGTATGGTAGAAAAAAGTTACGTATTAATTCATTGTATTTGTCATATCTTCTCCAATCTTCCATATAGCTAACAAATTTGGCGTTGTCTTCCACGTAATATAGAGTATCTAGACAAAATTTTACAGCTTCTTTGTATTTTATATTGTAATCATGAACAAACCTAACAGCCAAATCTAAGCTAGACATATTGCTTCTTACATCAATACCAGTAGATATTGAGTCAATGGCTTGGATGTGCATAAGAATTACCAAACGATAATCAATTGGTAGATTATCTCTTTGAATAATTTCTTTGGAATGAGTTTCAATTTCTCTAATACGTTTTATGAACTCTCTAGCTTGTTCTTTATTTGAACACCACACATAACCCCAAATATTTGGTAATCCAGTAATGTAATTTACTTGAAAATATTTACCTTTTTTTGATATCTTAAATGATGATTGCATTACTAATGATTTATGACAAAGGTAAGTAATTTAATTAACACTTGCAAATAATTCTTCAATATTTTTTATGGTAGGATAATAGTTTCCTATTCCATGATATTTGTTATCAACAGCTTGTTTAAATTCATCTAAAGTTCCTCTAAAACAGCCAGCTGCTATCATTTTATCACTAAAAGTAATTGTAATTGTTCTATATGAGTTACCCAATGATGATATGGTCATGTAATCGGATGTCTTTTCAATCTTAACATTTCCAGATACCCTAGCATTTCCAGATACGAAAGCATTTCCATATACGAAAGCATCTCCATATACCTCAGCATTTCCATATACCTCAGCATCTCCATATACCTTAGCATTTCCATATACGAAAGCATTTCCAGATACCTCAGCATTTCCATATACGAAAGCATTTCCATATACCTTAGCATTTCCAGATACCTTAGCATTTCCATATACCTTAGCATTTCCAGATACGAAAGCA
>JGI24890J29729_1000953_pt1 | contig 14819 bp, 7 predicted proteins | sample FreactcultureFD7_FD_29729 | JGI IMG/M metagenome (IMG submission 29729)
TTTGACTGGTTGTTTGGTGGTATAGAGAGTATTCAGACACATGTATGGGGGAATCAGGCGGGGGGGATCTTGACGTCCTTGTACTTGCCTACGCCGGCAGTACCGAGCTTGATGTCGCCAGCTTCGCAGGGCTGGAAGATGTCGCCGGTCTTGGAGCCGATGAGCAGCTGTTCCTCGTTGATCTCAATATCAATGAGGTCCTCCTCCTCCTCTTCATCGTCGTCCTTGACTGTGAGGTTGGCCATAGAGCGAATGACGTCGTGCTCGGCGGGCGTGTGGTGTCCGGCGCCGGCACAGGGTTCAACTCTGGCGTCGTACCATGCGCGCATGTGTCCGGCCATGGCGAAGGCGTTGAAGTCGTCGTCGGACTTGGCGGCAATGTAGGCGGCAAACTCGGCTTTGTGTCCTTCGGTGACGTCGGTGACGATGTCCTTGAACACCTTCTTCTCGGCGGCAGACCATGCGAGACGAGGCTTGGTCTTGGCTGAGGCCTTCTCTGTCTTGGCCTTCTTGGCGGGGGGAGGCGTGAGGGCGGCAGCAGTGGCGAGTGTGTGTGAGGCGAAGGACACGAAGTCGCCACCGGCGGAAGCGATGTCGGCGTCCGAGGCGTCCTTGTATGCCTTGATGACGCGCTTGAGATCGTCTTCGGTCTTTCCGGAAGCAAGGAAGGCGTCCTTCATCTTCTTGGAGACGGTGCGGGTGCGAGAGGCGGCAGTGGCGGTGGCGGTGGTGTCCATGGCTGCAGCGGGAGGGAATATGAGAGCCGCAGTAGAGGAGCGGGTAATGAGACCAAGGTTGACGAGTATCTCATGGGTGAGCTTGCCCGAGTCTTCGGGGAGGGAGTAGGTACCTGCGGGGACGTGGTAGACGGCATAGGAGATCTGCTGGTTGAGGATAAGGGAGATAGATGCGGATGGGATGGGCATGATGTCTTTCGTGCTGGCTTGCGTATGAAAGGTTGTGGGGGCTGGTTGAGTTTCTAGAGGTGGTATGGATCCGTTTTGGTGAGTAAAACGGATCGGAATAGGAGCAGAAGACGTAAAGAGTCCCCAACAACATACATACACACACTTTGAACAACACCGTTTCAAAGTTTGTGTCCAGCAGAGAGTGTAAGGCCTTTAAAACCCACTCTAGAGAGAAAACAACAAGAACAGAACAGAATGCAGAGCTACATTTCATACCAACAGGAGCAGGAGAAGTTTGAGAAGGAGATTCAGGCCTACGAGCATGAGCTGGACATGCTACGTGAGCAGGAGAACGATGCGCGGCTGGCGGCGCAGTACCTAGACGACCTTGAAGAGATGGCCAGCGCGGTGGGCGATTTCGGACAGGGACCGATCAGCAAGTGGAAGCAGGTGGCGTGGGAGCCTGCGTGCGATGCGGTAGAGGAGGAGGGCGAGGACGAGGAAGAGGAGGAGGAGGAGTCGCATCAGCTGGCTCAGATCAATGTGAACGGCATCTTCCGCTACGAGTTGTTCTGGCTGCCCGAGTCAAGCGAGGTGCGTGTGGTGATTGACCAAGACCGCAAGGGAGATCCCGTGTATCACTGGTACCCAGACACCATGACGGTGAGCAAGTCTCTCGCGAACCTGATGGAGTGCGAGGAGAGCGAGTTGAAGATTGAAGGTCTCAGTATCTTCGGCGCGGGTCGGGCGGGCGTGGAAGCGGAGGCGCTGCCGTACGAGGTGGACTGCTTCATCACCAAGGGTACGTGGCGGGACTACGCTAGCGAGAAGTATACAGTGCAGTTCAACATCAACACGCACAAGGAGAAGCTGGGTACGTGTGGACACGCAGAGGATGACATGGCGTGCAGTCCGTACACGTGCGGTCGGCGGATGACGCAGTCCGCCTTCATTCGGCGTCTGGAAGAGGTCTGGCGTGAGAACCACCCAACGCGGCACGGACTGGATGGGACGCAGTGTGACTGTGAGATGTGTGAGCGGGCGAATGAGATGCCCGCGGACATTGAACCGTATCACGAGAGCGTGGACGATGAGAGACTGCCGACAGTCTACGAGTGCCTGAAACTGCCGAAGCGGATCTTGGACGCGCTCATCCGCAACTGGGTGGCGGGACAGCCTGATGAGGACAAGGCGNGTGCGGAGGCAGCAGAGTTGATTAGTACGGTTCGTAAGATAGCAGAGAAGATGTAAAAAACAAAAAAGGACATTCACAAAATATGGATATTTTTAAATTTTAATTGGTAGATACAATCCAAAAAGTATGGACTCTATCTGCCAGAAGTGTTTACTAAGTTTACCAGACGTTGACTGGTACTGCAAACTATGCTGGGCGACGAACTACTAGTCGTTCAAGAAGGAGGAGGAGGAAGACAATAACATAAATAACCAACACGATCTCAAAGTACACGATGATGTATGGTGTGGGATCTATTTTTCTATTATACTTCTCAACCGATGATTTTCATGTCTCGCTGATCCACGTGGAACGGAGCGTGAATGATTGGAACCATGCATAGATGACTGACTTCTACGCCGAGAGGGGTGCGGCGGTCATAAATAAGGGACTCCACTGAGGTTGGAAAGTATGTATAGTAAGGCGATGACCCAGAATGGTTTTTCACGATGTAAAGAAAGCGCATAAGTTCGTCAAGAGTATAAATGAACATTGTGTAGGAACCATTCTTAACTTCTGATTTGAATCCAAAGTTATCAACAAGAACTTCAATGAGAGTTTTTGATGGTTGGAGTCCAAACAGTTCTTCAATAGTTTCACGAAAAGCAGTTTCAATTGGAGTTTCATTATCAATAGGTTTTCCTCCGATACCACTGATCATGTTCTTGTCGGGTTGATAGCCCATAAGCACATGCGTCTCGCTCTTGAAGACAACCCCTGCCGACATTTGTTTACCTTTACCTAATCAGATTGCGGGTAAAGGGGTGTCTATCAACGTTTACCCATTTTGTCTTCTTCATCATATTCATCAAGATCGTAAAAAGCCATCGCTGTAAGTTTCGGAGACCGTTTTAAGGCTTCCAACTGTTTATTCAATCCATTATCACGTGGCTTAGAACGAGGCGGAGCGGGAGGTAAAAAGGTTTTTATGATATGGATCAGTTCAGACGGAAGCGCCCGTATCCTCTGATCTAGATCCATTACCCCGTTGTGGGGTTTGTTTTACTCATACGCGATACTAGGACACCAGCGCCGAGCAGACTTTATCTCTTCTTTGACGTATTTCTCCGCAAACTCAATGAATTCAATAATATCGTACTCGGGAAGCGCACTGGTGTACTTCAAGAGATTTATGTGAATCAGTTCAGCAAATATCTTGAGGGAATTCTCGGTTCGGTCGGTCATGCGGTTATGAAAGTGTTCAGTGAAGATACGAGAGAGCGTTGAATGAAGTTCTGCGGGTTCTGGCCAGCCACCGTTGAGTTCCATAATCCTGCGACGAATATAACTGCAGAATACGAGATTAATAAGAGAAAGCTTGTGGTCAAACTCCATGATCATTGTGTGCTGTTCTCTAACATCAAATGAAAAATATCCGTTTTAGTTGTTTCTTTGATCTACTCACTCGTCGGAGAGATCAAAGAGTGTACCTGTAAAGTAAATCCAGCAGTCAAGATTATCGGGTTCCCAGTTCTCATCGTAGTTGATCTCCATCATCGCCTGGGCCGCATAGAAGTCGTCGTCATAGTCGGGAATGTTCATTGTGCTGGGGCTTATCTACTGTCTAGATGTCTTCTGGATCCGTTTTGGTTTTCACGGAAAAAGTATGAAACTCATATAATGAGTGGGAATCCAAATTGGAATCCGCCGTTGCAGACGAGCAGCGTGAGGTTTCCACGGAAGGTCGTGGACACTCCTCAGATTCCTCCGAATACAACTGCTCGCCCAAGACCCGGTGCTACTGTTCAACCAGTCTACCCAAATCCGATCACACAGATTCCAGCGATTACAGCGACGGCCGATCCTTCTAATCCACGTCCAGTGTACACCCAGATATATACGTTATCAATGGGAGTAGGAGATGCGATTCTATATCCGGGCAGACGTGGTGTACCGGTTCCTACTGTAACGACGGTCAAGACGACTGAACGATATCTGGTTTTCGCAGTTAATTTTCCGTATACGATGACGGGAACAGATCATTTTGTATTTACGTTCACCAATCAGAATACGGGTGAGAATATGGTTAAAAATTTCAAGAAGGCGCCACAGTATATTGTAGGAGATCTACTTCCAGGAGTCCTGTATACTCTGACGGTTTCACCAAGTGTGAATGGAATTGTGTATCAGGGATACACGGTACCAACCCCGTTTACGATATCGGCGATATCAGAGAAGAATGTTGAACTGCTAGGAGTTACACTGAGTGGAGGAGATCGGTCGGCAACTATTTTGTGGTCAAACGTTGTTCCTCGTCCCCCGGATGCTCTCCAAGTTGACCATGTAGCAGTGGACGACAACTTTGGAAGTCGTCAACTGCTGTTTAATGTATGTACTGCAAAGTACATTTACAATACATCGTATCCGGGATTTATCTCAGTTTCAAATTTAACGAACGGTTCGGCGTATACGTTCACAGTTACGCCGTTCACTGAGACGGATGGGCTATACGAGTACGGCAGACCTACAACACTTCTTCCGTATATCCCGGGTCCGCCATCGGACTTGTTTATTACAGGGATGAATGCAGGGGCAAACTCTATTACACTCTGCGGGACGTACGATACGGTAACACACCCTGTTCCATCGTCAACAAAAATAGAAAGTTATATATCCACTTTATCCAGTCTATATTCGTTTACGTCTCAGCCTATCACTTCCATCCAGGACCTGTCGCAGGTATCCTATGCAGCGTTCACAACATCAACTGGTCTTTTTACACCAGCAGATATTGCGATTCTTCGGTCTACGATAACGTCTTTTCCGGGAAGTATACAGGTTGATATTCTAAATAACAAAGGGTACTGGTACACGTTTCCGCTAACAGACGTAAGCACTGGTGGACTGGGGTACATATTCGGAAACTCAAATTACGTGAAGACAGTAGGTCTGTATTCGACTGCGAGTTCGTACAATGTGCTTTTCAGGAGTATTTCGCTCACATCAACAACTCCCTTATCTTCAACGAACTACGGACCAGGTCAAACCTCGTTTACAGTTTCAGGCCTTACAGGTGGTGGTGTGTTCACACTTGTCGGAACAAATTATGCGAACGGTCTATCTAGCCGTCGGTCCGTATATAGCACGATTGCCGTTGGTCCTCCTGCGACTCCGAAAAACCTTGTAATTACTCCTGGAAATCAGTTAGTTTCTGTATCATTCACGGGATATGATCCAACAACAAATTCCCCTCGGCCAGTGTCGTACCTCTACACTCTAAGTGAAACGGGAAATACATATACAAGCATCAACCCAAATGTGATTATCGGAGGACTGGTAAACAATTCGGCGTATACACTCAAGATACAGGGGTTCGCAAACGGCGTTTACGGTGCAGCTGCGATACAAACTGTGACGCCTAACTTGCAGCCTCCTACAAACTTGTTTGTCTCTGTGATCTCAAACTACGACGTAACGCTTTCGTTTACACCTGCATTTCCAGGTGGAGCAGATTATTACCAGATTACAAATCAGTCGGGGGGTACGGTTGGAAGTCCGTATCAATTTCAGAATTTATCGGCAAATGTAGGGTACATCTTTACCGCGAAATCATTTGCGTACGGAGATCCTACGTATGTACTCTCCTCAACGGACCCATCTTCGGCGATTCAGGAAATCCCAACTGGGTATGCGCAGTTTTTGGTCCGTCCTACTGTCGCAACTCTATCGTATGCGGCAACGATGATGACCAATATTCTCAACTTTATTCCGTACATGTTCACGATAACATCAATTGGCCAGTCAGTTCCTTCTCCGATTGTAGCGCATGCTGGTAATACAAATCCTACTACCTTTTACACGACTGGAACGAATGTTTACTACCTAAATAATATTCCTGGTGATTCACCCCCTGTGAACGGAACGGCGTATACTGTGAATGTATCAGGAATAACCTTCATATCGTCCACGATTACTAGCTCGGGGTCTTACTATGTGGTTTCAGGGGGTCCGCAGGCTCTTCTAGATTTCAGTGGAAAAATTATACCGTCACTCTCTTTGACTCCGGTGTCGAACGCATACACGTTCCCGATTACGTCAATAACACCACTGTATGACGGAAGTGGAAATCTAATGTGGTATACTATCGCGAACCCTAATTACCCGAAATCGGTAACAACGTTTTCGGGGGCAACAACGTACTTAACAACTCTGAGTACGAATACTACCTTTTATGCGGGAATGGTTCCCGTAACATATTCTGGAATAATCTCAAGTGCTTCATCTCTGGCTACAACGCCATCGGCCTATGTGGGACCCCCGGGATCTCTAATTGTAACTGCAAGTGGATTCTCTTCACAGCGAGTGAATATCGCAGTATCCTATCTCGGAAATGTGGTTCCTACCCGATACGACTACCGTGAAATAACGGGGAAAAACATTGTCGGTTCTTCTCTATCATCAAATATCGTCATTGAAAATCTCACCAACGGAAGTTCGTACACGTTTTCTATCAGTGCGTTTGGAAACCAGGTGTACGGTTCTTCAAATGTATCTGCCGGACCATTTGTACTCAGCACAACCGCACCCTCCAATGGCGTGTCTACGTTCTCTAATACGACTGCAACGGTAACGTTTTCTGGAAAAATATCAGCAGATATCACGTACTATGTCTCTATGTATTCGCCAGGGTACCCTGGAACACTTATCAAAACACTCAGTGGTCTATCTACCGGGTACACATTTGACTCATCGTTGGCGATTGCAGGAACGACGTACGGGTTTGTGGTAAAGGCCGGGGTCGCGGATATTCCCAGCGAGTTTGATATCATTGATCCGATCATTGCCGGTCCTCCGTTTACCCCAAAAAATATCACGAGCACTCTTTCATTGAACCAGATCAAGTTCAACTGGTCATCGGGCGATACGAATTACAATAGGTATGGCGAGACGTACACGATTAAGGAATACCTCTCAAACAATGGAATATGCAATTCAACTGGAGGATACTGGTCGGGAATAACTGCTCAGACGTACACGATTTCGTCGGTAATCACTGCATCGCGATCACAATTGTTTGATTTCGGAACGTGGCTAGAACCGAATCCAGGGTATGCGAGTTTTGTGTTGGTCAATGTACCAAATTTTACATCTGTAATCGTTAGCAACTATGCTTCAAACCAGATTTGGTTGACTCTACAACAGTCGGGACTCCTCTATACGTTTCCTCTATCAACTGTGACGCCTTTTGGAAATGATGGGCTATCAAACACGTACGCGAACGCAAACTATCCGAAGGAACCCGGTAATATTTTTAACCCACTTCTGTCTATCAGCGTAACATACTCGTACGGAACTGGGCCACGAAATGGGGGGACGTACTCCTATGCATTCACATCCTATGCGAACCAGGTAAGCAGTGTAGCCTCCAATGTCGGACTGAATATGTTTGTTTCTCCGGTCACCGGTATTCCGGGTGTTTCGGCAGTGGGAACATCGGCAACTGTTTCGTTTGCGCAGACAAATCCGGCAGGGGTAGTGTATCGCGTAACCAATAATTATGGAGCAACTGTGAGTACGGCACCGTATACGTTCCCTAATCTATCACTTGGTCTTCCGTATACGTTCTCGGTGGTAGCGTCAAATGGACTGTTTGTGAGTGTTTCGTCCGAAATGACCCGGCAGATCTATGTGGGTCCTCCCCTTGCTCCGTTTGATTTGTCTACATCCTACTACGGACAGACCGCCACAATCTACGCCACCGACACGACTCTATCCCTTGGACTCGTGTTCAGGGATACGGGAACGCAAAACACGGGACAGGATGTGTGGACGTTATCGCACACAAACGTGATACAGAACAGTAGTGGCGGAGGATTCTGGGTTCAGAACGTAACCGGAATCAAAGATTCGTCGTACGGGTTTGTGTGTTCAGCGCTGACTGGACAGGCAAACTACAGCAATGACGGATTCACGACGGCGCTGTACCAGTTTATCGTAACTCCTTCTTCAGGAACTCTTGCCGTAACACTTTCAGCCTATACATTGACGATTAATGGATCATCATTAACAATCACAAATTCTGGACAGCAGGTGTATACCGGAACAAACGTATCTGATTCGTATCCTGTACAGTTTATTTCTTATTCAAATGGGTTTGGAATCCAGGCCACAAGTGGAAATGTACTCCTGTATTACTCGTCGGTCCCGGCAGGATCGGATTCACTCCTGTTCACGATGACACCGCCTGCGATGTTCTCGGATTTCCAGGTTTCGTCTATCAGGAATGTAGGTGCGCCTGGAGTTGAATATTACGGAATCGTTGATCAGTTTGGATTGGTATATCCTCCTTCTATCACAAGTTTGAGGTATACTTCATCTGGACTCCAGTACGCATTAGCAATTACCAATATTCCGTACGCAATCACACTTCAACTCAAAGTTACACCATATGCAAACAGCGTGGCGGGGCCAACTGGGAATGTGGACACGTACATCTTCACAGGATTTCCCGGGACGCCGATCGTCAGTCTTTCAAATTTAACTGCAACTATTACGGTACCGAAAGTAAGTATTGGAAGCGTAGACAGTTACTTTTTGGATATTTCTGGAGGCGGCACAATCACAACACTGAGTGCAGTTGCAACATCGGCGTCAGCATATGTTTTCCAGTACTCAGGTCTCATTCCTCACTCAAATTACTATTTCTCAGCGTATACATCGTACCAGGGAATATTCAGTAAGACACCGGTTACAGTTGGACCGTATGAGGCAGGATATCCGTACCCGTTCCCGGGCATTACATCTGCATCCATTGTTGCTTCTAATGTGTCTTCTGGAACATACACTATTTCTGCGGTTGTTGGTCCGGGCTTGAACTCAAATTCCTTAATGTCGGTGCTCGTGTATGGCGGTACATCAACTCTGTCGCAGTCCAAATCTGCAAATCAGCCGCAAGTGTACGTGTTCACGGTATCTAGTGGAGCCGTATACACGCTTTCGGCGACAGCATACCTGAACGGAGGGACGACATACGGAACAAATGCGAGTACTCTTTCTGCGAACCCGTTTCCGCCACAAGGTGTCGCTATAACTATTTCAAGTTCGGACAGGGGATCAACTTACCACGGAATTGTTGGGATTACGGTATCGTCGGGGACCGCGGGTACATCCTACCAATACGGAATTGTGAAAGATGGTGTCTCGGTACCAGTAGGACCTTCACCAATGTTTGATGCATCTTACGGATCTTCGTATACCGGATATGCCTACACTACGTCAACGCTTGGTGGAAATCTTTCAAGTGCAATTCAGTATTCGTCAGTAACATGTAACGTATCGTTGGCGGCTCCTCTCAATCTAAGACTCTCGTACAACAGTTCAAATATCTCACTTGCATGGACGCAACCAACTTCTGGAGGGGGATCGTATTATACTGTGACGCAAACAACCGTTTCTGGAACAACAACGACTGTTACAGTGTCGGAAAATATTGGATTTAATACGCCAGTATACCAGACAACGGTTTCTCTGGGAACGACAAACACATTTGTCGTACAGGGTCAGTCTTCGTACACTCCGAGTCCTTCATTGATCTACTCTCCTCCTGCGTTATCGGCAGGTGTAACTCTAGTAACGCTCTCGGTATCTCCAGTCATTAGCTATAACGGTACAGCTATCAACATCTCGTTCAGTAGGGCAACATTGACGTTCAGTGCAGCGTATCAATTCGTAGTGTCATGCATTAGCGGATCTGTTGTAGAACCTNCGAAATATGCAANTTATGATTACTATCCTTCACAGGGAAATTACACGTTCACTGCGAACGGAACTGGTCAGAGTCTCAAGTTTGCCGTAACTCCACAGTTGTACGGAATTATTGGCCCATCGTCTGAGACTATTGCGGTCAATTTGACGGCTTCGGCTATGACGAATGTTACGCAGGCGTACACGGGAACTCAGTACACGATTTCCTGGACACCAATCGTAAATACTGAATATACCTACACTGTTCAGGAAGTGACTGGTAAAGGACTCGTGCAAACAAACATTCCATCAACAACAGTTTCGGCACAATTCACACTTGCGTACAACCTTTCGTATCATTTCCAGACATTTGCATCCTACAATGGAATCCAGAGTGCGGTGACTGATCTGTCTACGATTTATACGTATACGAACCCGGTATCGGGGGCACCGTCTACGTCGTATACCGGTTCAAACATTACAGTGAGTTGGTCGGCTGCTACACAAGCGGATGGAAACAGTGCAACATCGTACCTTCTTGAGAATATCTACTACTCAACGGCACGTCCAGTTACGATCTGTTCGGCATTTGTTGGAACAACGTATTCGTACATCGGAACTACCGGATCAGACTACCAGTTTGCAGTGACCGCACAGTACAACGGAATCGCGGCAGGAACCCGGGCTGTTGGAGACCACATTNCACTTCGCACGAACCCGCCAACAAATGTTTTCGTAACCAACAGCGGGCAAACCATTCTTGTGTCGTGGTCGGCGTCTCTCATTGATGCAAGCGCACAGACTACGATCTTTTATACGTTGAGCCAGGTATCGGGAACACTGATTGATTCAGGAAAATACACAACTTCATCTACATCATACTCCCCAACAAAAATAAACTTAGTGGACCAAAACGTTTACTACAATTATACGGTTACTGCGTCAGCGAATGGTATTACAAGTAAAACAGCTCCAAGTGCGACTGTTCCCGGACAAGTATTCACGTATCCTCCGACCAGTGTTGTTCTAAACTATAACGGAGACGATACCCGAAGTTCTCNNAAGAACCCAAATTCTTTAATTAATCCAGTAGTTTCGTGGACAAACACAACCTCACAATCCGCTAACGCTTTTTATACGATAACTCTGAACGATATAACGAATCCAGCGAATCCTCCAACGAATATTCCAATCAGCACACAAGGAGCAACGAGCTGGACAAATGCGNCTGGGGATACGAAAATAAATTTGGCGAACAATATTGGAGATTCGGTACGTCCGAATGTGTACGCGACAGTGAATGGGTTATCTAGCACAATAGTTTCGGGGACAGCAGTTACAGTCTTCACTGCTCAACCAGGGGTTGTCGGTGTTGGGTTTGATGGTCTATACCGAATTACGTTCAGCATTTGCAGAGGAGATACTTCATACGTCCCTGACTACTATACGATCTGGGAACAAAATGATGCATACAAAGGCAATACACAGTCGGATAACTACCCGGGAAGTTACTTTACGGTTTCCTATACCNCAGTAGGAAATACTGTCTACACAATTCCTTTAACTGGAATTCAGGGGTACCAATACAATTTTGCGATTTATTCCACACGGTTTGGTGTGGTAAGTACACTGAATACAACGTTATCCTCCTACAAACTCGCAACGACCCCGGTAACAGATACGAGTATGGAGGTATCGTATTCTGGAACCACAATTACGTTCTCGTGGAGTGATGCCCCACAGAAGTTATATACTGGAGATGTTACTAACCCAAATGGGGGGTACACGATTTTTGTAACCCCAGGAAATCCGTATATCCCACTCATTAATTTGTANTCTAAAACGTCTTATCAATTTGCAGGAATACCTGGTCAGACATATTTCTTCACGATTGAGGCAGTGAACAATAACATCACAAGTTCACCTGCCCAGTCTCCTTACGTAACCCTCTACCAACCCGTCGTCACAAATCTAGCAGCAACAAACTCATGTACGAACGGACGAGACGTGTCTATNTTTCTGACGTGGACACCAGATCTCTTGAACGCTAGCGGGGCAAATTATCGTGCAGTTGCGTTCAATCAGAGTACAGGTGGGACAGTCACCTCAAACAGTATCGGTACAAACTCCAGCAATGTTTCATTTAACGGATCCATCGGAGTGACGTACACGTTCTTCGTCCAGGGAATTTACAGTAATATTTGCGGTCTTGCGCAGTCGGTGCAAATGACGAATGCCCGTCCGATTATTACCTCGTTCTCTCTGACGAATTTGGGGAACAACATTTTTGCGCAGTATACGGTTACACCTGTGGGAAGCCCAGTCACCTTATCGGCATACAATACGACTACATCTACCAATGTGACCACTATCAGTTACACGAGTGCGACCACGGCAATAATTACGGTGTCGTCATCCACGGGGACTGGGTACAAGTACAACATCTCGGCAACAGCAACATGCAATGGTATTCCCAGCACGGTATGTGGAGCATCTTACACGATGATTCAGCCAAACAGTCCTTCACCGGTGACGAATGTGTACAATAATACCCTAGTCTCGGTCTCGTGGACATCGGCGACCGGGGCATCATCCTATACGTTTGTTGCGTACGATCTGTCCACGAATCAACAGGCAAATATCCAGTCTTACATTCCGCAGTCATCCACGACATTCGTGGGAACTCTGGGGCGTTCGTATAGTCTCTCGGTTACAGCGTATTCGGACACATACATTCCGAGTGTAACGGCCAGTGGAAAGGTATATATTGAAATCCCAGTCTCACCTACGGGACTCAGTCTATGCAATGCAGGAACACTGGTGACGGTGTCGTGGACGGTTGATACAATAAAGTATAACAACTACTCGTATACGGTAGTGGACACAGCAAATCCCGGAACTCTGTTTTACCAGTCATTATTTGCGAATACTGGAGAAACATTCTTGGCGACGGCGAGTCACACATACAAAGTGAGTCTGTACGGAACATCACTCTGCAATGTGACCAGTATAGTTCCAACGACCAGTACGATAAACGTCTACCAGCCAACAATTACGTCGGTGACGGCGACAAATGTGGGTGCGGATATCACACTCATATTCCCCCCGGATTCTCAGAAGACGTGTGAATACCTCGTAACAAACAATTACGGATACCAGAACCTCCTCTATTCACCCACTGGACGTTCAAGCGATAAGTACACGTATTCGGTATCCGCACAATATACGCAGGTGGGCGGATACATCACTTACACGGTCGCAAACTGTTCATATGCACTTAATGGAAACTCGTACCTGTTCACAGTAACACCCTATTACAAGTTGGTCCCAGGTCCTTCGGTAAGCACACCTACCGCAAACCCGATTACGCTGTACAAACCAACGACGCCAGGCCAATTTACCGTCACGAATCAGGGAAGTGATCTCATTCTTAACTGGCAGTCGTCGGCAATTGATACATCGCCTGTACCAACGATTGTCCCTTCGTACAAAGTAGAAGTATCTCAGGTAACGGNAAGTGGATCGTGGCCGAATGCGGTGTCTCCAAAGTACATTACTGGAACATCAACGACGTTTACAGGGTATAATTCAGATGCAGGACAACTGTCTATTTCCGTAACTGCAATTATTCCAGGGTATGATGCGAATTTCACTGGAAACTATATTTATGGATACACCGCAAACAAGACATACACGATTCCGAATCAGACCAGTATATCCATTAAACAAACTGATCCCGTGAATCCGCAGATCTTAAGTGTAACGATTCCTCCGATGGCGGCTCCGTGGATATGGTTCTTAACATCTGCATACGGAACAGCTATAAATCCAAAGGGGGATTATTATACAGTTTGGTCTAACGATGATAAAACGCAGTCTATTTTCCAGACGTGCAATGTGACGGTGAGTACAGGATTATACTACACGGTATCTGCGTACGGATGGTCTGATGAGACAGGTTTCCCAGGACCAGCAAGTGCAATAGCGATTGCAAATGCGAATCCAAATCCTTACCCTGCTACGACATTTAGTGTGTCTCAGTCTTCAATCAAGACATCGCATTCTGGAACCACGATTACAATTTCTTGGACTTCAGTCGTACAGGCATACAATTATTATATCCAGGAATTCAATCCNTTTACAAACTCAGCAATTGGAGGAGGAAATGAAAGTACACTTCCACCAACTCAGACAAGCTATTCAATTTCTACCAGTATTACAGCGGGATCATCCTACAAATATCAGATCACAGCATTTACGATATCAATGGCTAATTTTAACGGGGTAGGTCTAAATACTGGCTTACCGGTAGATGGACTTTTTGTAGGTTCAAGCCTTCCAAACTACAAGAATCCATACTTTAATCCCAGCCCGTTCTCTAGCGTTGAAACCCTATTTATACCAGGACCAGTCATCAATCTCACCCCAACCCAGTTCCTCCAAACAGTCAGTCTTGTATGGACGCAGCCAAGTACTTGGACACCTCAACCTAACGCTACGACTGGACAACCTCGCGATATAACAGCTGCAAATACAAAGTATTTCATCCAGCAGTTAAGCGGGACTACAACGACGGTGGTATCAACACAGACGATTTCNGGAGGAGGCGATCTTCCGCAGGTCTCATTCAGTATTACTGCGGGCAGAACGTACACGTACACGGTCAGTACAACTTATTACGGTATCCCGACGACAACGGCATCAACAATTAGTTTAGTCACCGTAAACCCGTCTATCAATACCCTCACTCTAACCGACAATGGAAATAAGACGGTAACGTTTGCCGGAACTGCGAATACGGCAGGAGACTGGTTTGCGAATATCGGCTCAGCTGCGAATTATCCCACTACGGCTACCCAAACGAACAGCACGTCATTTTCATTGAGTACGGCGGTAACTGCAGGGTCTTCGTGGACTGGATATGTGAAATTCGTAGCGACGACGGGAGGATTATCTGTAACATCAAATACGTCTCAATTAACCTTACCGAATCC
>JGI24890J29729_1000954_pt1 | contig 14787 bp, 16 predicted proteins | sample FreactcultureFD7_FD_29729 | JGI IMG/M metagenome (IMG submission 29729)
CCGCTGCCAGATCCTCCGGCACCCCCACCCCCGCCGCATCCTCCAATAGTCCCGAGGTTAAACCCGGAATTATTACCGTTGTTCCCGGCCCCAATGTTCCCGGCCCCGCCGTTATAGCCGCCCGGAGTATTTCCCCAGCCAGCCCCCGACGTCCCCACCCCACCGTTTCCACCTGCCCCGGTAGCACCACCGGCATTGCCAACAGCCCCACCGGCATAGAACGCACCTGCCGGCGCATTGGAAAGATCAAGAGTTCCACTGACGAAAATGAAGTAACAGCTGGTGTTGATCGCCGCTCCGGCCGCGATTGTGAGATTGCGGTAGTACATGTGCCGAGTCAGAGTCACGGCCCCGGAGATTGTGGCATCCCCGTCCCCACCGTTGGCCGCGTTCCCGTCGCCGAAGAACAGAACAAGTTCCGCCGAGTTCATCAGATTGACCGCTCCGGCTGCACTGACCGTCGAGGCAGACGCGATCGTCGCTCCGGACGCGGCATTGCTGGACACGCCAACGTTCGTCAGTACGACGTGTGTCCCGTCGGTAATTGACGCGATTTGGAAATATCCGGCAGTTGCAACATAGAGCGTCTGGCCCGCGGACATCCAGGCCGTACTACCAACGGTCACTGAGACCGTGCTATTAGAGCCTGGCATCGTGAATGATGCGGACGTCGTCGTGTAGGCATTAACACCATTTGTCCCATTCGTCCCATTGGTACCGTTGGTACCGTTGGTGCCGTTGGCCCCGGTCGCTCCCGTCGCACCCGTCGCACCCGTCGCGCCTGTAGCTCCTGCGGCCCCGGTCGCTCCGACGGCCCCGGCTGCAGAAACAGTTGACCCGGAATTGATCGTCGTTGACGACGCTGCATTACTCGAGACGCCGACGTTATTCAGAACGACATGGGTCGAGTCCGTGATTGATGAGACGGTGAAATAACCCGCTGTAGAAACGTAGACAGTTTGACCGACGCTCAGCCAGGACGTGTTCCCAACCGTGACAGAGACCGTTGATCCGACCGCTGGCATGGTGAAGTTTGCCGACGTCGCGGTGAAGGCATTAGTACCATTAGTACCTGCAGCACCCGTCGCACCCGTCGCACCTGTAGCTCCTGCGGCCCCGGCCGCTCCGGTGGGCCCCATTGGTCCGGTCGGTCCCGCTGGCCCGGCGATGTTGATTGATAACATGTTGGATTGATCTCAGTATCCGTTGATTTTTCCGGCGAGCAGTACTTGTCCGGACGATTTGTGTTTCGTGTTTTGCGCGATCGCTTTCAAAGCGGCGTATTGATCCAGAAGGATTTTGTCTGATCCCTTTGCACCTGATCCGACGCCCTTCAGGATCAGACTGGCTGTTTCGCTTGAGCCTATGAAACTCGCTTTATTTTTGGTTTCGCGGGTTTCCTTTGGCTGGCTTTGCTTGGCGGACAGCTCTTCCGTTTTTGCTGTGAGTTCGCCGATTTTGTCGATTTGCTCCTGGCTGTATCCGGCTCGAGCCAGTTTCCGCATTTCGATTTCTGCCTTGGTCGCGGCTCCTGTCAGCAGATCGATGTTGTCTGTCATGGCCTCTATCCGCTCAGCTCCGGATTTGTAGAGTTGGTCGGCGGTTTTTTGTTGCTCCTGGGCTCGTTGGAGCGCGACGGTTTCGTCGTGCAGCGCGAGCAGCGCGACCACTTCTTCGTCTGTGGCGTCGCTGGCCATGATGGCCATGCGGGCGGCTTCTTCCTGTCCGTATTTGAGGCGGTTGAGGGATTCGGTTGCTCGCTCATACGCGGCTGCGGCGTTGTTCCCGGTGACGCTTGCGTCTTTCTCTTTGACTGTGTCCTCAGTGATTCGTCCAGATTCGATTCCGGCCTTTTGGGCAGCCAAAGCGTCGATCACATTTTTCATATGAGCCTGCTGGCCTGCGGTTAATTGCTCCCCGGCTTTGAGGCTTTGGATTTGTGCGGCAAATAACTGCTGGTATCGTCTCGTTTCCGAGTCGATCGCTTCAGCGGATACGATGTGACCGATTTCAGCGATCTCTGAGGCTTTGGAGGCTCGCTCGGCTGCGTCCGTCTGAGCGTCCGCGAGCATCTTATATTGTGACCGATGGCTGTTCTGCAGGGTCATGACTCGCTCGGTCTCAGCGGCGAGCTCGCGCAGTGCGACTGTTTCCTGTGTGAATTTGTCGGCGGTATTTCCCCATTCCCCGGCGGAGAATGACAACGCGAGACCCGTTACGGCGTCTGTTGTTGATGTGATGATCGCTGTGGCTTCGCTCGCTCTCGCGGCGGCGAAGTCGAGCCCGAATGCTATCCCTTCACCGATTTTCCTCCCCAGCAATGGCAGCGGTGTCCATTCCGTGATGATGTATTGTGCCAATGCTCCGGCGGTTTGTTGTGCTCCCTGGAACGGTCTCGACAACGCCTCCGTCAGTCCGGACGTCGACGCTTTCAGCCTGGCGTAGGACTCTTGTACCGTCGTGCTGCTGAGTACCGCTTTTGCGGCATTCTCTCCGGTTTCACTGGTGGCGGCTTTGTAGGCGAGAACCGTTGCGCCGACCGCTAACCCGATCGCTCGATATTGTGGAATCAACGTTCGTGCGACGGTGTTTGCGATCCCCAGATAGCGCATCGCAGATCCAGCGATCGAGGTCCATCCGCTTGATACGCTGGCGAACATGGCTTGTTGGTGGGCGATTGTCGCGGCCGTGGCGGCGTATCCGGCGATCGCTGATGTGATGGTGGCGATTGCGGGGACGGCGGCAGTGGTCAACTGCAACCATGATCCCTGTTGCTCGTGAATTACGCGGATAACTCGCTCGCCCGATTGTTCCGCGATATTCGCGGACTCTTCGCACGGTCCGACAAAGTCGGATGTGTCGATCGACAGAGTTGCGGCGAGATCGGACATCGACATGGTTTAACCCGCTTTGATCTGGGCGGCTTCTTCCGGTGATAGCGTTCTGTCGTCCTCGGTTTGGAAATGGATCGGAAGGTATTTCCTCAGCATTTCCAGCTCTTCCTGCAATGACTCTTCGTCGGCTCCCGTCATGCAGGCCATCAATCGAATGGTGTGTCTGGCGGCTCGCATGTCGTCGCGGTTGTGGTCAAGCGGCTCGATTTCGTCCGCGATTTGTTGGAGCGCCCATTCGTAAGCTGTGTGTTCTGATTTGAGGTTCCACCAGTCCCATCGTCCGACAGCGAATCCCAGTCGTCTTGCGAAGCGGGCTTCGCTGTCGCTCATCAGTTTTTTCGAATGGACTCCGGATCGTATTTACTGGCCTTGGCGATGGCGTTGCACGTTTTGCTGAGCAATAAGAAATCGAAGTCGTTGTCGTCGAGGGTTTTCCGCACCCGCCTGGCGAAGTCTGCGTCCGTTTCCCTGCATTCTTTGGTCAACAATGGGCTTCCATTTTCATCCACCAGACACATTCCGCAGGAGAACCAAACCTTGTCCTCATCGTCCGTCAATTGTTGTTGACGTTTCGCTTCCGAGTCCTTCATTGGTCGGGCGAACAATCCTTCCACCCCTTCGATCGGGAAGTGTTGTCGTTTGAACTTTTTCGTGAGCAGTGACATGGACGTATTCGCCTGGATAAGAATTGTGGTTTAGCTGTCAGGGCTGAGGAGCGGGACTCGTTTAGAGCTCGGAGTCGGTTTTTGCCTTGGCGGCTTTTTGCTCTGCGTTCCATTTCTCCCAGTTGGGACCTGGCAGATAGGCTGTCTGTCCGTTGGGAAGTTTTTCATAGCCCGCGATTACCCCGGCCCCGAAGAGTTTCAGGTCCTCGGCGTCGTGGATTCCCAATGAGGCGGCGCGGTAATCGGTCTCCAGCGCGGCTCGCTGTGATGGCGTGAGTGGCGTACAGGCTGCGGCGCACTCGTCGTCGGCTGGTGTGGCCATGCCGAAATTGACGAACTTGTAGGCGTGTGGATGATCGAGAATTGTTCCGGCTGGAAAAAAGTGCTCTACCCTGTCGAGCAGGGTTACAGCGTGTTTTCTCACGCGGGTTTTTGTCAATTCTTGGTGGTTTGGTGACAACAGACCGTGCTCGGTGTCTGTGTCGTTCAAAAATTTGCACTTCATATTTTTAAAACCTTTTTGCTGATTTGAAGTCGCGGAGGCGCGGAGGCGCGGAGATCAGGACGGTGCTCCGCTGACTTCGATTTCGATGTCGGCCATGAGCATTTTGTCGGGACTGGCCTTTTTTCCGAGACCGAACCCGACCCCGCTGTATACGGCTGAGGTTGGGGCGGCGTCCGTGTATGTCACCTTGAAATTGGTCGTCGTTGGGGCACCGATCAACGGGGCGAAATTGGTGTAGGTGGCATGTGCTGGGTCGTAGAATCCCGACAACTTCAGACTCGGTGGCGTGGCGTAGCCGGTTGGATCTTTGGTCTCATAGACCGGTCCATCCAGTGTGACTGTTTCGGCGGTTTTGGATTTTTCGCCCGACACGTCCACTGATGTCAGTCCCGCCATCGCGACGTAAGCCGCGCTGACGAATTGCGCGACGACAATTCCACGTGATTTGTTTTTTACCAAGGCTGTCATGTGTTACCCCTTGTTGATTTTTCCGAGTTCGGTCTTGAACGTTGTCTTCATGGCTGACACGGCTTCGCCCTGGCTGGCGGAAAGCGCGTTGCTGACTGCTGGATGTGGCGGCACCGCGCCTGTGCTGGCTTGTCCGCGACGTGTCGGGCGGAATCTTTGTTTGCTTCCCATGACTTGGATCTGCGCCCATTTGACCCGGGTGTCAGCGGGATGCGCGACGTTGACACCGACCAACCCTTGCATTTTCAGCGGGTCTTTTTTGCGGACCAGTCGATACCCGATGGACTTCGCGACGTAGGGCGAGCTTGCGGCCTTCATGGCTCGATACATCACCATCAGTCCTGCTGTGACTGTCTTCGCTGCGATCGGACCGGCGACTCGGCGCGGCAGTGACCGCAGCTTCTTCACCAATTTTTCCAATCCGACAAGGCTCATGGTTGCACCTCAATTCTGAGGTGGATCGTTGACAGAAACAGACTCGCATCATTGAGCAGTTTCTTATCTGGTCTCTCTTTCTCTTCCGGGTCGCATTCCCAGACTTGCACCCGTCGGTCTGGTGAATTCCAGTTATTGAGCACGGCGGCGATTTGTCGGCACAACAGGGACAAGTCAGGGACTTCGATTTCCTTGTCGATGACTTTTTTTCTGATCACGACGTCAATCAGCAGTGAAGTATTGTCCCCGAAATCCAACCGTTCATGCAGCTGGTTTTCCGAGATCGCGACGACGTCGACCCGCAGCTCGTTGATTTCTTCGAGCCGATCAATTTCCATTCGTGAATAGTGGGCGGCGATGTCCAGCACGAACCCTGAGGACGCATTGAGCAACGTCACCAAGGCCTGGCAGGCTTCATCGGCGGGGGCGATCGTGATCGTCATATCCTATTTGATCTTCTGCGTGTGAATCCGGATCATTCCGAGAGTGATTTTGTAAGGGGTGTTGCTGTCGAGCGGACGAACCTCGTAGACCCCACCATCTGCACATGTAATGACATCACCGCGAGCCGGGTTCGTTGTGAATGCTGTGACGGCACCAATAAAGTCCGTGTATCGGACTTCCGTGCACTGTCCTCCCGTTTGCAGGATGGCAGTTTGTTCGACGGACCGATACAGCGTTGGATTGGTGACAACACCTGAATTGATTCGTCCGTATTTCACGGCCTGTCCGTCACCGGACAACAACGCGGGGATCAGCGTTTCCGCGACAGCTTCATTCAGCATGGGTTACGCCCGGATCAGTTCCACATTGAGGACGTCCAGCCGTGCTGAGTCGCCTGCGTTGGCAACGCTCCAGGTTCCTTGCACCCCGACGATCTGACTTTGCGTCGTGTCGATTGTCGACGATGCGAGGGCCTGTGGTTTTGCGGTGACAGTTCCGGGTGTGCCCAGTGCTTGCACTCCGCAGCCGACCATTGTTCCTGTTGCGCCGACGGTTCTGATAACGACTTCGAAATCAAAATAGCCGATGTCGTTGTTGGCGACGTCGACCGCTGCCGTGGCCGCGAGATTCACCGCGCTGCCCGTGGTACCCGGCGTCAACTGCAGGTTGAGTTGCAGAGTGTCGGTTGAGTTCGTTAGTGGCGCGATGGCTTGGGCCCGGATCTTGAGACGGTCACCCGCCTGCAGGTAGTTCGGGGGAATCGTGATCGATCCCATCGTGGTCGGGGTGGTCGAGTTCGTTAACGCAGTTCCGGCGGCAACCTGCGATTGGCTTGCCCCGCGAGCGTCTTTGAGCAGTCGGACTTGTACGGTCCCGTCCCCGCTGGCGGCTGCTTTCACGCACTTGCCCATCCGGATAAATCCGGTGGTTGCGGGGAGCGTGTTGACCGGGTCCCAGTAGACGGTCTGGCCTGCGGCGAAAACCGTCGTGTCTTTGACGACGCTGTAGATTTCCTGATTGTCGAAGTCGGCAGGATCATTGATCGCGGCGGCTTTGAGGCCTTGAAATACGATCACATTCCCTTCGACAGAAACGCTGATCGTACCTGTTGGGACAGCAATGGATGATGAATCGGAATGGTGCAGGCTTCCGGGTCTCAGCAGAGTGGCGGTGGCGAGTGTCATTGATTTTTACCTTAAATGGTTCGTGACGAAGTTTGGCTGGCGCCGTTACTTGGCTTTTTTCGGGGGTGGCTCTGGCGATTGATCTGGCGTGGGATCTGGAATTTGGACAATCAACCCCGCTGCCAGCGCCGGTTTAAGCGATCCCGGGTGGATGTCCTTTTCCTCGATCAAGGCACCATCTTCGTATTCGATGCCGTTGATTCCGCATTTTTGCGTTGCTTGAAACATCGCTCACATCCGTAACAAGTGATTTTGCGGGAAGCACATTTCCAACGTGGTTTAGGCGTTCGCTGAGTAGAATCCTTGCCATGAAAGAGCCTTTGCCCCGACGTCCATATTGACGTCCCAGCCGATGCCCCATTCGCCTCGATCGAGGATGTATTGTCGTACCTGTGGTGCTTTTCCGCTTCCTCGCAGATAGGCGACTTCGATCGTTGGGGCTTTGTTGGAGACTAACCACCACTGTGTTGTTGTTCCGGAGTAGGCGGTCCCCGTGTTTGGATCGGTCACACCGTTGGCAATGCGAGAATCAGACACCGGAGTGATCAGGCCCCAGGCCTCCTGCATTTTTTGGAGCTCGTTGACGTTGCCTTTTGTGGTCACCGTACCGGCGGTTCCCGCGATCACGATCGTTGGAGATTGGAGCAATGTGGCAGCGGTTCCGAATAACTGCGACGGGATAATCAGATGCGTCGGATTGGTGTTCACCGGACGTCCGTTTTCCGTGAAGTTGAACATCGCAGACATCCCAGTTTGCAGCGTTGACGATGAGAGCGCGGCTCCCGAAGACACGTAGTTTGACTGGCTGCCTGGCTGCGACGCGCTGAACAGAGCTCCACTGGTTCCACCTTCTTTGTTTATTGTCGGATTCGCAAGAAGGATCGAATACACCAAGTCCGGCCGTAGCACGATGCAGGCTTCGGCCATTTCTGACGGGATATCCTGAAGGGCCTTAAACTTGTCGTCCAAAATGTCCATTTCGTCGACTTTGAATTGCTGCGAGTAGCGAGCAATTTTGTAAGACTGCATGACGTCGGATCGGGTCGCGTTGTCAGCAGACTTTCCGCGAGCATGCTTTGTCAGTCGCGGACCTTTCGTGAGTCGCGTCCGTTCCATCGTCTGGAAGTTTGCGGCGTCGGACTCTTTCGTCCAACCTGCTGTCGTGTCGACTTCCGAAATCAGTTTCTGGAGCAGCAGGCTGTTGATATTCGTGGTGAAGATGTCGGCAAGTTGTCCACCGCTGACAGCCGCTTGAATCCAGCCCGTTCGCGTGCGTCGATCCGGTGTGATCCCGGCCGCGATGCAGACTTCCTTGCACATTTCCGGCAACGACATGTCGCGGAATTCCTGTGACGCTTCCATGATCTTCTGGCGTTGCTCGGAATTGACCCCGGCCCGAATCCAGTCCGGCAGGCCCATGGCCTCGGCCTGTTCGCTGCTGAACGCCTCATGATCGAGTTTGACCCCGGCGCGGATCATCAATCCGCCCTGGTATGCCATCAGCATATCGGCGGGATTTCTGGTTTTGATATGTCCCGCTGGCGGTCCCTGTCGAAGTTGTCGTTTTAAATAATAGTTTTCTGTTTTCTCAATGCTCCAGCCGTCTTCGACGGCCTTTGCTGCGAGCTTGAGGTCCTTTTTGCAAATGGCGTTGATCTGATCGACGCGTCGAGCCTCAGCGGCTCGGATTTTTCGTTCAGCCTTGATTTGAGCTTCGAGATCGGTTGTTCCAGATGCGCCGATGTCTGTGGTAGTCGATGCAGCCATGTCTTCTTTCCCCTTTTTGGTTTGGTTTTTATCCATGACGTCATCGCACGGAGCGGCGGCATCAAGTGCGTCGTTTTTGTCTTCCACGACATCGGCATACTGCTGAAGGAGGGCGTTGCGGGCCTTTTCACTGAGGACCGCTTCGTCCAAGCCAAGTTCTTTCAGCCATCCCTCGAATCCCGTATCCTCGACACCAGAGCCGTCAGACTCGGCTTCGGCGGAATCGTTATCGGCGGAATCATCAGCCTCGATATCGAGCGAGGCCTCCGCGTTCAAAACAAAGCTGGTGTTTTTGTCGGCCCCCTGGCTGACCACGGCGGAGTGGCGAAGAGTCGATCTTGTGACCAGCACGAACGGCCCAACCTGCTCCTGGCCGTTGACGAATACTTTTTCACCGGCGGGAACGTCTTGAAACTCTTCGATCTTCGCGCCAATGCTGGCTTGCCAGTGATGGCCCTTGGCACCCATTGCCAAAACTCTCTTGGCACTGGGGCTGTCTTCCGGATTCGCTGTGATCCGGCCCCCCAGCGTCAACGTCTGGCCATCGTTGACGATCTTGTCCGGATCGGTCTCGCCCAAAACCATTTCATCGTCGGTTTTGTGCTTGATATTGATCGGGATGTGGCCTTCCGCCTGCAATCCATCGAGATCGACCACGACAGGATCGTCGAACCCGTCCAGCGACAGTTTCCCGCCCGTGTATGCCACCATATGGAATGTTTTGGCGTCTTGATCGAGTTCGGCGTTGAGTTCAAGAGTTTCTGTCACGGTATTTCCAATTTAGTTGGCGGTGGTTTTTGGAACGGCGAAGCGTTCTGAAGCTCGAATCACCGATCGCTCTTTGTCGCGTGCACGTCGTTTCGCTGATGCTGCAATCGGAGAGACTTTTGGCGTCTGTCCGCCTGGGGCTGCATCCTGCTTTGCCGGCGGGAACAACTTGTCGGCCAAACGGCGCTTGTATTCGTCGGGAGTAATTCCCAAGTCTCGGGAAGCGGTCGCGACCATCGTTTCGAAGTCGAGGCCGTTTTGCGCGGCCTCCTGGCTTGGCGTCGATTGGCCGGATGACATCCGGGTTTCGGCTGCGTCCGCGACATCGCCTTCGTCGGCCTGTGGCAACGGTGGCCAAAAGAACTGATGTTCGATTTCGTTGATGAGCGGGGCGTCTTCGAGAATATCCGTCTCGATCATCGCGTCTTCGAGGAACCATTGGAACGCTCGTTCGACGATCGAGGTTTCCACGTTTTCCTGTTCGCTGTGGACTTCCGGTTCCCAGAGATTCTTGATGTCCATCTTTGCTGAGCTGAAATTAGAATCCCGCGACGTCCCTGCCGCGAGACTGTATGGCATGTTTGCACAGCGGGCGAAATAGGTGAGTTCGCTTCGCTGGAATTGTTCGTTCGTTGTTGCTGGATGATCGGCTCGAAGCTGCGACGGTTCCCAACCATCCGGCAAAAAGTTCATCACGTTACGCTCAAAATCCATCGTCATGAGGTCGCGAGGCATGGCGGCGGGCATGACTTGCGATGAGGTGGTTTTAATGAACACGCCCCAAAGGCTTGCGGCCTCGGCGGCGCTGAGAGTGGCTTTACAGAATCTTCGCATGTGTGCGAGCCAGTCGATTGCTGGGGCACATCGCGGGAAACCTCGAAGTTGTCCAGGTCGATCCTGGCGGAATAGATGGCAGACATCATCGGCTGAATACCACTTTCCCGTCAGTAAGTTGAGGTGTCCGATATTCAGGTCACCGGGATGATGGTCGTAAATCCAGTATTCGACGGCATTACCCAGATTGTCGACGCGAATACCGTCCTCGATCGTCGGATCAAGGATATGCCAGTACGGTTGCGCGACCTGGTCGGCCTCGTAAGACCGAACATCGAGACTGATCGGGTGCAAGCTTGGGCGAGTTGCCCGCATCATGAAAACTTCGCCGTCGCGCCAATAGGTTTCAACAGCGACTCGAAGCTTTGCATTGAACCTTGTGGCGTTGCACCACTTGTTCCATGCTTTTTCGACTCGTCGATTCAATTCCCTATCTTCAGTCTGCATCTGCAGGCGGGGACCGGTTCCGACGATGTGGTTTGCGGCCGTTCGGAGCATTCCGGCATACCATGAATTATTGGCAGCCTCCATGCGGGAACGTTCGCGGGCGATTTTGCGTTCGGATTTGTAATAGGCGGCGCGGCCTGACAATGCGTCGGCAGTCGACCAGTGCTTTTTGTTTTCGAAGGTGGTCTGCGTCAAATCGAAATTAGCTTCAACGACAGACTTTCGAATCAGGCCGACCGACGCAAATACTCGGTCCATAACCCGTTCGACGGTTTTCATCAATCGCATGATGTATCCCCCCGGGCTGACGGTGGGACCATGCGAACTCGCCCAAAGAATCCAGTTCCGTTGGCGATTGCGGACATGGCATCATTGGCTTTGAGATATTTGTCAGCGGCGATTTGCTCACTGATTTGGTTGTTCGTGACGCTGACACCGTCCGCGCTCGTGCTATTCGGCGACGCGGCGTTTTGAACGATCTGCGGTGTGAGGTCTGTAGCCATGCAATCACGATAATATCGCTTCTACAAATCTCAAGGTGATTTCTACAATTTTGTGATACCGGTATCATCTCGACAACAAATAATCATCCTTCAACCACTTTTTCTTCTGTCGTACAGGTCCATGCGCAATGCTCGCACTTTCTACGGCGAGGCTTTGACCCATGTTCCCATTTGTATGAATGCGTCACTTCGAAGTCCTGGCACCCGCATTTCGGACACGTCAGAATTCCATCTTCGTCGAGGTAGTCGGGTAAAATCACTATGCGCCGTTCCTCGGTCATCACTGGTTACCTCCGTACCATGCGTTGCGGCACTTGCACCACTCGTCGCGCGGCGTGGTTTGGCTGCGCGATCTCACCCGGTAACGCACACCCCAACATCGAAGCGGCCACCGCATTCCCGACGATGCAGTCGAACCAATCGTTGTCTCGGTTTGGGATTCGCTCGTACACGATCCCCTTCGATCCGTCGTATTCGATCGGCTTTGCGAGTTCTGCCGTGAAGTGTTCGGCCAACAATGACAGATCGGATTCGTTGTCACCCGGGAGCAACAAGCAAGATGGTGAACCGATGATCGTTTTCAGCCTGCGGAAAATGTGAGTTTTCCACATGTTCGCGTCATACTGGACGTTCATCGGCGATTCCGTCCGACGTTCGACCCAGTGCGAATGTGTGTGGCGGTCTTTTTGAGCGTCCCCGAACAGGTGGACTGGTTTTTTCCCGGGCTTTGGTGCGAACCCTTTCGACGGGCGGATCCGCGATCGGAATTTGCTGGCCAATACCTGGGGCTCGATCCGCTTTTTGTGGTCACCGTCCGACCAGTCTTTCAAGAGTAAGTCGATATCTCGTTCTGAATCGCTGTCCTGAATTGGCCAATGATTCCCCAAAAGCATCTGGTCGAGCTTATTGTGAGCATTTACAAAGGCTTCCTCCCACGATGCTCCCGGCAATTGCATTTCAATCGTTCGCGACAGGTCAGATTTATAGAATTCTTGGCGCCCCTGATCCGGCCACGTTCCATAGTCGACGATCCAGCCGCTGAAATCCTTGGCCCAAGCGCAAACCATCCAGAACAAAACGTGATCTTGGGAATCGACGAAGCTGGTCAGATAGCTGGCCTGTGACGGAACGGTTCCCCATGGAACATTGGAGACTCGTTTCACCAGTTCGGACGCTGACAACTGGCTCAAGCCGCCTTCGGGGGCCGCTCCTTCCTGTTGGAGCTCGGACCGGAAGAAATCCGGCTTCAGGCTTTTGATCGTCATGCAGTATTGCAAGGCGGAAATGTAGCCCGCCTCTTTGTCGTCCTCCCATGCAACGACACCTCCGACGTCGAGTCGCTCGCGGTTGTCGCGGTAGAATGCGGATGCCATCGCGAAGCCGTCATCGGGGTTGTCACCTTCTCGCAGGAGGTCACTGTATTTTTTCCACCCTTCTTTATCGGTTGGCTCGTGAAGCAACACCGGGAACGCCTGCCCGTCCCAGTCCGGATGCTTTTCTCGATCGCAGTATCTGGCCGTGAGGCAATCCAGTTCCCGGCGTGTGCAAACCATGATCGTGGCCAAGGTCTCACCCAGTCCCGCGAGACCTTGGAACGTCGTGTCGATCGCGTTTTCTCTGGTCGAGGTCTGGCTGAATGATTTGGCTGACTGTGGAGTTTGGACGTCGTCGAAAATTAGCAGGTCAGGACGGATCACTCGACCGGTTTCGTCAACGAAACTCAGACCGGAAACGTCTGTCGATACGATCGAATACGGGGCAACTCTGGCTTCGCTGCTGTCCGCTCCCTCGATCGCGGGGAACAAGATACAGCCTCGTTCGTCTTTCGCCGAAACGTCGAGGATGACGCCGTTTAATCTCAATGTCTTTTTCGGATTCTTCCTCTTTAACAAAAGCGGAATCAGCTCCGGGAAATCCTCGCAATGTTCCTTTGAGGTTTCGAGCATCTTGAACAGGTTATCACGATGCTCGTTTGATTTGTCGTCGGTCGCTCCCACCAGAACTGGGAATTTTCGATGCCCGTAATCAATCGACCATGCCGTGGCGATTCGTGCAAGCGTTGATTTGAGTCCCCCGCGGCGAACCGCTCGAGATTTTTTCCCGCCGTTCAAGATCACATGTTGAAACGCTTGAATAATTTCCTTTTGATAAGGGGCGAGCCCCATGAAGCAAGCCGCCTTGAAATACGTCATCGTGTAACGTTCAAGATCGTACCGGCATGATTCGCGCCGTTTTGGATTCTTGATCGGCGGGATTGGACCGATCTCCTGAGACAATGCGGTCCGCTCGTTTTGTGCCGCGTTGACGTTGTCGCTGTGGGCTTGTGCCAGTTTGGTCGCGTCGGAGTCATTGTCTTCGAGATCGTCGGCCGGCGGCTCACCTTGCAACTCGTCAAGAAGCTGCTGGACCGCTTCCAGATCTTCCGGGGTCGTCGCCGAGTCCAGCAATTCGCTCAGCAAGGCGGCGTTTCCGGTCATCAATGCTTTCCTCCGTCTGACTGACCGTGTGAATATGCTTGATTCGTTTCACCGGCGCTGGCTTGGCCTTTTGATTCTGGCTGGCCATCGAGACCAGGACGCGGGCTGCTGCGACTTTCGCTCGCGGGTCTCCGTTTCGTACGACCTCGTCCAACAACTGCGGAAGGTCTGCCATGATTTCTGCTGGAATACTCCACCCGTTCGTCACGGCTCGATTTATTAAATTGCAATCTCGCGCCGCTCGTTTTGGATCGATCAGTTCTGTTGTCGTTGGCTGCGGTTGATTACGAGATTTTCCAAGCCGCTCAATTTCTTTTAGTGACCTTTCTGCCTGGGAGAAGTCGCCTATCTCGATTGCTTTTTGGTAAACATACTTGGCTGCTGCAAGATCCCAACCTCCAGCCTTGTCGATCGCTTCCGATGCTGCCGACAATAATTGTTCTGCGTCATCGTTCGGCCAGCTTCCTTCGATGGCTTCCCGGATTAAATGATCCGATTGGCCTTCGGCTGTCCATTTGACAATCTGATCGATTTTCGCTGCATGGCTCGGTGCGGTCGGTTCTGTCATTTGCGCTTGCTTGATTCAATGAAGCCTTCGAGCCACGTTCGATGAAAATCGATAAGTTCTCTATCGTTGGTCAACACAAGTTGTTCGACCGATTTGCACGATCTCAGATTTGCGGACCCTTCAGCCGTGTAGCAATTCCCGTCTGTCATTTCGATCAGAATTAATTTTGCATGGCTTCGAAGCCCGTAGACTCTGCCCCCTCGCTGTTCAACTTCGGTTTTAAGGAATTCGAAAAGCGGCCTTTCCGCCCCTGCGAAGTAATGACTTACGATTACCGTGGCTGTCCCGATCTTCCCGGCGTCCATTCCCCGGCAGATCGTGGCGACGTTGTCTTCATTGAGTCCAAGAGTCGTGATCGTCAAATCTTTGATCGTTGCGGGGTCCGATAACCGGCGAGTCGCGGGGATGATGTCGCAAGCTTCAAAACGTCCGTCAATAACCAGGTGCAGTGACTCGCCTGGCTGTGGAAGTTTCAGGACGTGTTCAATCGCGTTTGCCTCGTGACGAGCATCCACGAATGCGCGTCGTTTGGCCCGCGTGATCTTCAGCAGATCGTTCGGGATTCGTCCGGGGATGGCAGGCCCTTGTCCGGCCTCGGGTCGACCGATCGTTAATTTGGCGAGCGATCTTTTCAGCATGGCTAAAAGTCCGGGGTGAAGTTCTTTCGCGTCGCGACCTTACCTATGGAGAATTTTGTTTTTCCGGTTTTTTTACTTGCCCCTTTTGTTGCCTTCGCATATCCACCGCCGCCTGAGTTCACTTTTCCGGCCATGATTTCCCCTTACCCTTAAAAACTCGCGAAACTTAAATAAAAACTGAAATCCGAGC